>Ga0255049_10000288_pt1 | contig 31265 bp, 48 predicted proteins | sample JV7_2_3_MG_FD_183615 | JGI IMG/M metagenome (GOLD analysis project Ga0255049, IMG submission 183615) | Seawater microbial communities from Jervis Inlet, British Columbia, Canada - JV7_2_3 | ecosystem: Environmental > Aquatic > Marine > Inlet | place: Canada: British Columbia | collected 2016-10-06 | reverse complement strand
AGCTATATCAGTTCCGTCACTTTTCAGAATATAATTCGCGGAACCTACAGCTAACGCCGCCGGGTCACCGCTCGAATCCCCGTAAATAATCTTTCCTCTGGCTAATCCAGCCATCTTAGCGAGCGTCACTGCATTATCAGCAATGGTCAAAGCGCCATCTGTTCCAATCGCAGCATCACCTGAAATCACAACCGGGTTGAAATTAGTTCCATCAGCGATTAGAGCGGCACCGCTAGTATTGGTACCCATAATTAAGTCGTCGCCGGATATCGTGAGATCACCGGCAATTGTTACGCCTGTCGTCCCTGTCGGGATTGAGATAACATCCGCATCAGCGTCGTTTTTGATCGTTACATCATTGGTGCTACCCTGTCCTGTTAAAATCAGACCTTCCGCCGAGGTATAGCCCATTGCAGCGTTATCACTTGCTGATGTATCTCCATCGGCATTTATCGTTCCCGCTGTCAGGTCTCCAACGACATCGACATTTGTAGTCCCGGTAGCAATCGTAATAACGTCAGCGTCCGCATCGTTTTTAATCGTGACATCATTTGTGGAGCCTTGCCCCGTTATTATAATACCCTCTGCCGAGGTGTAGCCTATCGCCGCTTTGTCACTAGCAGCGGTATCTCCTAACGCCTGGAGAGTAGCATCAGTGACTATTTCCTTTACTGCACCAATACCGCCGTCAGTCTGTATCGAACCAGAAGTTCCACTAGTGCTGTCTGTAGCATCATCAGTACGGATAACGCCCTTGAATGTAACTCCTGTTGTCCCTGTCGGAACACCAAATACTTCACCGTCAGCATCATTTTTTAACGTGACGTCGTTAGTACTACCTTGTCCTGTAAGAATAAGACCTTCTGCAGAAGTGTATCCTATAGCAGCATTATCTGCGGCGGCTGTATCTCCGTCAGGCTCAAAAGTCGTTGCAGTAGCTACTCCAACAATATCTACATTTGTAGTGCCTGTTGGGATAACCAAAACATCTGCATCCGCATCATTTTTAACGGTTACATCGTTGGTTGAGCCTTGCCCTGTAAGAATCAATCCTTCTGCACTTGTGTAACCCATCGCTGCGTCATCGCCGGCAGAAGTGTCCCCGTCTGCATTTACCGTAGCGGCTGTGACATCTCCGACAATATCGACATTTGTGGCACCTGTAGCGATAGTGATTACATCTGCATCGGCGTCATTCTTTATCGTGACATCATTAGTTGATCCCTGGCCCGTAAGAATCAAACCTTCCGCAGACGTATAGCCTATGGCCGCATTATCCCCGGCTGCTGTGTCTCCATCAGGTTCAAAAGTTGCCGCCGTAGCTACACCGACAATATCTACATTCGTTGTCCCGGTCGGAACTACAAGTACTGCCGCATCTGCATCGTTCTTGACCGTAATATCATTCGTAGAACCCTGGCCGGTGAGAATAAGCCCTTCCGCTGAAGTGTAACCCATAGCGGCATCGTCACCTGCTGCTGTGTCTCCTTCCGCAAACACCGTTCCTGTCGCGGTAATATCTCCAGCTACTTCAACCGCAGTCGTCGAAAGTTTCAGTATAGAATCTGTACCTTCGCCATCGGAAACAAAACGCAGAGTGGAATCAATTCCCGCATTAGAATTAGAGACTTGCAGTAAGTCTTTATATGTATCTTTTGGTTTCTTACCTGTAAGCGCAGCCATTTAGAAAATCCCTTGTCCCGGCTCTAATTGATATGTCAGTGAGTGCCATTCGATATCGTCCGCTGTTGATACCCTTAATCTCGCCCCAACTGCATAGCCGACACCTGTAGATGCTATCCATTTTGCGACAACACTCGATAATGCGTATTCCCAATCGGTCTCCCAATCTTCCCAATCAGTCGTTATATTCTCCCAAGTATCACCTGCTTCCAACAGATTAAGTTCTGTCGACGGGATACCCCTGCGCTGAAAGTCAAATTGCGGCGCAATCGATACATTAATGGAACCTGTACTTTGAAACACAGGGCGTAACGCAGAACAACGCTTTAATATACCTCTGGCTTCGAAATAATTATACGCAGTCTCGGCATCTCCAGCAATATTTGCAGTATTATCTGAATTCCCGTCATCGGCCTTCATTATCTTACCGTCAGTCGTGCCGAAATATAAATTTTCATTATATCGGCCCCAGCATCTTGCGTTCATATCTACAAAACGCGCCCAGCTTAATGTGTCGGCGTTCATCGCATATTGATCGAAATCGACCGTACTATTCGGGAGATTCAACAACAATAACCGGCCCTGTGAATATGTCGGATGGTAGATCAACTGCCAACCAGGATCAGTCAGATCGTTCTTGGCAATCAAAGCCGGGTTGATCTTGTCGCTGACAACCCCTTTTGTCTCAAGCTGTCCGGCTGAAGCCACCGCAGCCATCGAAATAATTCCGCCTTTTGTTGCTACTACTAAATCACTTCCGACTCTGGTGATTGCTCTTATATCCAGCGGAGCCGGGAGCCTGAATACACCGACCAGATTCCAGTTGCTCGCCGGATTATCGCCTTCATAAATAATCGTATCGCCTGAAGACATCACGAACACAGCGAGATCATTTCCTATCCCGCCGCCAACCCAGTCCTCCGAGCCACCCGCGACATTCCATGACCCGGCGCAAACCAGATTACCGCCGAAGGCACCCACCCTCGACAACGGAAACTTGGTTAAGGAACCGCCTAAAGTATTGACCGCAGAGTACCAGAAATCCTGGGAATTATTCTCCCAGAAAAACGTATGGGACTGATGCCCCATAATACCTTTCAGGTTTGTAACCGTCAGTCCCGTTCCTGATACGGTCATATTGCCGAATGAGGAACCGTCATAGACCAGAGGCGTATCCGTACCGTTCACCCAGCCCATAGAGCCGTTGAAGTTCAATGTCTCCCAACGATTCTCGGATAACCCGCTTTTCAGTGAACTGGCTGTCGAGGTACTTACGTCGTAAATATTACCATTCGCACCAGCGAGCAATTTTCTGACTGTTGTCGCGTTGTATTCAGCCAGGGTGTCTACGTTGCTTGAGCCTATCCCCGTTGTAACGTGGGTCGTATATCCACGGCGTAAAACTACTTTTCCTGTGCCGGGGAACCAGTTGTCTAGTGTTACCGCATCCGATGGCGGCATGATGTCGAGTGCGTCCCGTTTGTTCCATCCACCTATCGGAGCCGGGATAGTTTGTGCGACCATCAACCATAACCCGTATCAGGCAGGTTTACAGAGAACGCCGGAGCGGGAGGAGCCATATTGATATTCTGACCACCGCCTCTTTCACGGGCGAAAACATGCTTGCACCAACTTCTTGAATCCTGTTTTTGCTCCTCAAACGGAAACCCGAAAGCTCTTAATGCACGCCACCATGCTTCCCTGAATAACAAGTCCTCATCCAGAATAGGAACGTCCGTGTCTGCTTCCCAGTTTGATTGCAATCCACCCGAAGCATCAGCACACCAGAGATTAGAAATATACTGAAACGCTACTGTCGCTGCAGCCGGATTCTCCAACTCTATTTTCAGCGTATTCTGTGGTGTGCTTCCCGCTGATCCACTGGGAGTTAATCTCCACCTGACCTGTAAACCTAAATCCGAGGTAATCGCGCCTTTGAAATACTGCCACTGTGCAGGGGTCAAGGGACCAATCATCTCAAGATTGTTTGTTCTATCCCATAACGTACCTGGGATTATTCTTTCAAAACCTGACGGCAACGCATAAGCCGCCGTATTTGCCGCCGACGTGAATGTGTGTTCCTTAGTCAGTACGGCCCAATCATAATTATCCCGTAGCCATTTTGCCCCCGCTTGCATTACCGAGAACAAACGGACGGCAGTTGCCTCCGTATTCGAGATAATAGTAGAGGGCTGGATAACGCCTAGCTCATCCGATACTGCTTGGGATATCGTCAACAGAGACATCTATCTTTTTCTTTCGCTTGGTTTTGGATATGTTTTCAACTTGCGCTCGCAGCATCGTGTTTTCCTCTGCCATAGCTTCCATCTGCTCGGTCAGTTTTTCCACCTTGTCTAACGCTTCATAAACGACACCATCGTCTTTTGCTGTAGCCAGGTGAGCTATCGCTTGCTGTTTTAACGTCATCAGACCTGTGATCTGTTGCGTATTATTATCTGCTAACGAGGCGACTTCCTCGATAGTGTAAATATTCAACGCCTGTAACTCTTTAACCTGTGCGTTGTTTAAAACCGGCCATTGATTGATCGGCGTTCCATTGATCGGCTGCTCCATGCCTTTCTCAAAGGCTTCCCATTCTCGCGGCCATCGTTGTCGGTGTTCGTCCAGTACTTTCGTATCCGGCACGTTTTTATTATCGCCAGGGCTTATAATTGTGACATATGGCACCTGGTCGAATATCGGTCGGCCTTCGGTAATTGTCTTTGACTTATTCTGTTTCGCTTCCATCCTAAAAAGCGGTCGGCAAGTATCTTTACTATCGACAGAAAACTCTATTCCAGTTTCCGAATCGTACATTGCTTTCTCCTTCAAAAAAGTAGGAGGCTATGCAAGGGAGGGAAAGCATAGCCCCCTGATCCCATTACTCTGGGAATGTACAGACGACTTCCTTGTCGGAAATATCGCCCGCTATTGCACATATGTTATCCGTCACCGCAGCGGAGACGTCTAACGTGCCATCGGCACCAGCGCCAGTTGGTGTAAGAGGATCACCATCTGCACCAGCAGTTAAAGCGAGTGCAAGTGTCGCAGGTCCGCCAATCTGGAACCACGCATACTCGCCATCGCCCGGTGCGGATTGACAAACACCCGCGCCTATTTCTACAGAATCAGACAGATCGGAACTGCAAGTGTGATTCTTGTATCCGTCAAGCGTGTAATAATACGCCACTTGTCCAGATACAGCCGCCACACTACCAGCGCCCGTATCATACTTCATCCACTTAAAAGTTTTGATACCATCGGACGTAACGTTCTTTCCGATAGTGCCAAGCCCATGATCGTCCGTAGTGGACGTTTCATCGGATTTAATGCCTAGAATGTAAGCCATAATATACCCCCTAAGCGTGCATGACGCCCTGACGGGCGGCATTGGACATGGTCATATTACCAGCCCATACGATTGGGACTACGGTCGCATCCTGATTCACGGCACCCTTACGTTCCAGGGGAACCATGTTGCGATTCCTGTGAGGACGCCAGAAAATATACTGAGTATTCAGCATATACATTCTAGCCGTATTGCAATCCTCATCATGGAATACGTCCGCCTTCCTGAACTTCAACGAGTCAAAGCCAGCCGTACCCGTGTCGTCCGTGGTAATTCTCTGTATTGTCGTCAAAGAATTCCAGAAAAACTCGAAGTATGACGTGCCCGCTACGGCAAAGTCAGGTGCTTCAGTAGCCGACGAACCTTTTTTGCATGACAAATAAAGGGTCCGCATTGCTTTCTGAATTGTGGAATCACTTGGGGTTACACTCTCGTCCGAGAAATCATAAACCTGATTCCGCCAGAACGAATATGTCGCCCGGTTGATTCCGCCAACAGTACCCGTAGCGGGAGCATCAGCTACCAGACTTTGAAGTCCGCCAACCTGCTTGCTTGAGCTACCAGTACCATCTGAGAAAATACCCGTCGAGAGATTGTTCGACATCGTTCTTTTGGCATTACCAATTCTGCCTTCCAGAAGATCAATAACTTTCTCTCTACCAGCATTTTGAATGTCCGCTTCCAGACCAGACCAGGTGACATTCACTGCCGCCTGTTTCCAGTTAAACTCGGCAGCGGAGAACACTTCACTCGGTGCTACATTGAGTACTTCATACCCACTGTAATACTGAAATGTTGAGTTCTCTGCGTATTCAAGTTCTTGAACCAGAGTCCGGCCACCGTCAGCGGGCTTAACATTTCCACGTTGCTCCAACCTACGAAGCAGCGCGAGGTCATTCGTGATGTTATCTGCAAATTCGCCGGAGCGATTCCGCAGCGTGGTCGTCACGATTTCCGATAAATTCGGAACAGCCATCGCCTAAGTTTCCTTTAGCTTGCTGCCGAATCCCAATTTTGACTCAACTCGTCCCGTATTGATAACTTCGGTTTTGCAGGAGTGTCCGCACTACTGCGTATCGTAGTATCAGCACGTTTGGCGCGACTTGTGCGTTGCCGCTGATTTTTCTTTTCCTTGGCAAGAACGTCGGCTTCCCGTGACGTATCACGATCAGTTAACAACTTATTTCGAGTCGGTTCGTGCATCCAGCAAGCCCTTTGGTAAACATCTTCCAAATCAATAGCCTTGCCTTCTGCCTGATCCGCCCTCGTAATCGCTGTCATGGTTTCCACCACATCCTCGTAATGTGGATGCGTCGGATTACCTTCTTCGTTCTTTGCTGCTGCAAAAGTATCAATCTGCGACTGTGCGTTTTGTCGTGCTATATCGAACTGTTGCTGCTGAATAGCTTGTGTATTTGTCTGTTGGACATTCTGCACTTGCTGTTCAACTGCATTGAGTCGAGTTTCCGTAGGATCGGCAAAGGTTTCATCATTAACATTGTCCAGATTCACCCCTGTAGTCTGGGCCAGCCATTTAATTGTTTCTAAAGGCGCAGTTTGAAGTGAACTGCGAACAGCCATCAACTGTTTCACAACATCGACTTCGTTTACCCCTTGCAATTTGAACTGTTCCCTGTACGGCGCTAACTCTTGGTCAAGTGGTGTCAAGCGGTTTAACGCTTCGCGCTCACTAGAAAGCTCCTCCACCCTCTTTTGATGATGGGCGTGGAGGCGTTCCCCCTGAGTGAGTACAAACGGTTTCGCTTCTTCGGGGAGTGTGTCAAAACTTTCACGCTCCTCTGTCGGCCAGTGTTCGGGCGCAACTGCCCCCGTGACCTCTTCAGCCCCCTCGTCGGGCGCTACATCCTTTTCAGGAATCTCTTCTGTCGTTTCTTCTGTCGTTTCTTCTTTTACTTCTTCCTGGGACTCTTCCGCAGCGGCAAGAGCTTCGCGCAGATCGTCACCAATTGACGGAGCTTCTGTAGTTTCTTCTTCTACTGTTTCAGTCTCGTCTATCATTTCTGTCCCTCATCCATTTGGGCTGTTCATTGCCAACTTCGATGCAGTTGTGGTCTTTTAAATGGTCACGATGTTGTCGTCTGCCGCCAATCATTTCCCCGGTAACAATAGATTCATACGGGTCCAGGTCACCGATCACACTGTGGACATCGGACTTCGACTGATGCTTTGGCACCAGCTTTCCGTCTCTTATTACATAAGTACTACGCACCTAGAGCCGCCTGTGCTTTGAACATGATGTCCATCTTCTCCTGTTCCAACTCTCGCTCCTTCAACTCAAGCTCGGCCCACTTCAATCGTTGTTCACCGTCGAGCTTCGCAACGTCAAGCTGTAATTTCTGTTGTGCAAACTGAGCCTTGGCTTGCTCCTTCATTATATCGGTCTGTTGCTTGTCAGGACCGGGTGGAGGCTGAGGTGAACTCTCTATCAAGTCTTCGATCTCTCTGGAAACCTTGAACCTTCTGGAAGCCCACAACAATATCTTTAATGCAACCTCTCGGGGAATACCACCCTGCGCTTGCATTTGCATAAATCCGGCGACAGCCTGTAGATATTCTCCAACAGCCGCTTTGTCTGCCGCATCATCAGGTAGTACCGTTGAATCGGTTTCTACTTCAATCTGATAGGAGTCGTCGTCTCTCAGCAGTTCCAGAATTTCCGGCGTTACATTCAAACCCGTCATCCTGGTCATCGTTTCAGGTGAAAATACTTCCCCGATAATTTCTGCCATCAGGCGGAACAAGTCCCTTACGAATCTTTCGACTTTCTTTTGCCTGGGCATCAAACGTAATGAGGAAAACTGTGCCTTCAGTAATTGTGCGCCCTTTGTTTCCCTGGGATCAGTTGACCCCCTTTGAATATCCGATATACCCGTAAGTTCATAAATACTCTGAATCAGACGTATCCGCTCCTGATACATACCTACCAAAACTTGAGCCGTGGATTCGATAGGTACGAAATCCATCGAACCTCTGAAACCGCCCCGCTCAGAAAAGGCTTGCCAGTTATGAGCCGGGATCATAGTTCCTTCACTGGTATTGAACAGATTTCCTAACTCTTCATTCGCCGCATCATATACACCGCGAACCTTGAGCATTTTAATCAGATGGTCTATTCGCCCGGTGATGTCATCCAGTTCGTCCGCCTGGTCCCGGTATAAATCAAACTCTGGGACAGGAAGCATAGTCCGATCTGTCTCTATCGAATATAACGGCCTGGGTATCGGGAAGAAATTCTTTAAATTCAGCGGGTCATCACGAACATCCAAAGGCTCTTTTGAACCTTCCCCGATAAAGATAACTTCGCGCTTTCTTTTATCCCAAATCTCCCAGACCCTACATCGTTTTACTATATCATCTGGCAAATCTGGATCGTAGCCGTCTGGGAGAATCATTAGTGGGGCAGTTTTCCCTTTATCCCCGAAATTCTCGATCAGGTCTTCACGGGTCTGGATAGATTCAAACGCAATCCAGTTTACCTCGGACCATTGCCTTGCAGGGCCAAACCTTATCTGATCCCACGGCACAAACTCGACCTCTACCGTTTCATCAACTAAAGTTTCTTCTTCTATAGAAAAGAACGCCCCATTGTCATCAAACTGAGGCTCTTTCTCGTCCCCGTTTTCATCCATGAATCTCGTGAAGGGTTCGGTATCGGAATTTGCCTCCGTCAGTTCCCCACGAACCGACATCATTTCATACTTGGGTTTATAATGGACTCTCGTAATACCCCGACCTGTCAGAAGCATATCCTGAACAGTTCTTTCAATTGATACGTCAAATTCAGAGCTATCAATCATCGCTTCGATAGCCCGTTCTATAATCATGGACCCGCCCCTGGCGGCAGTATCCCCGGCCCCGAAACGTCTGCGTACATCGGGACGCGCCGTGTTCGAGTATAAAGCTGGACGCAAAGTCTCCGTGTTTGCCCACAAGATATTGAAAGTCTTGTGCTTTACCGTGCCCTCATTGCGGTAACGCTTTTCGATCTTTTCAGCCTTTTTGCGCCACTTCTGCTCACGCCTTTCCGCAAGCGTCAGTTCGTGACGCCAGCGTTGGACGATATCATCGTGTTCGTTTATCAATGTGTGCCTCTGACTTGTTCCGTATATTTCAACATTTCGTCAAACGTATTTCCCTTGCTTATGTCTGCCGGCGTCGGTGTCTTCTTCTTTGCCCACGGCCTGGACATACACGCATATCTCCATTCGTCCGCTGCGTGATCTTCCGATGCTGTATCCAAGTCTTCCGCTTTATGAGGGTCATGCGGCAAGTTTGGAATGGTTCTAATCGAATCTATACAGGTTTTGAAGCAGTAAATCATCGGGCTGTCATCGCCTATCATTCTTGATCTCATTTCTGCCCAACCTGACATCGCTCCACGGCCACCGACCCTGCGATTGTCTGCCTTACGCCATAGTATCCCGGCCTTTGCCATTTGCTCCGCTATTGATGGTCCGCCCTGCACCATAAAAATAGACGGGTCCGCCACTCCATAAGTGAGTTTTTCCGTCTCCCTTTTTAAGATACCGCGGGCCACTTCCTCGTTGGTTAATTTCAAACCTTTATTCGGTGCGCTTGCCCCATACCATTCTCTATAACGGATTAATGACCCTTTCGGGTACACTCTGTCATCGACTTCCAACCCATCTGACACCGCCCACCAGCCAATACTGAAAGGAGACGCAGACCCCCAATCAAATGACCTGAACTTGAGCCAGTGTTCGGGTATTTGGAACGGTTCGATAACGTGTTTATCAGACCGCCAGCAATCAAAGAACGCACCCTCGACTACATTCCAATCGCCCTCCAGCCATGCCCTGACCAGTTCTTTAGAGCCCGTTTGCTTTAGCCTGTCGACATAACCGGGGTCCGCTTTTATCAAAATACGGTTATCTTCGACCTTCGCCGGAATGAAGATGCGCCGCATATTGTTTTCTTCAATGATCTGCCAGCCCCCAGGAGCCGGGTCTACATAGCGCATTTTAACCCATGAATGACCAGGGCCACCGGGATTGCCGGTAGCGTGAAACTGACACGGCACACCTTCTGCCGATCTCAGCGTGGCCTTTAACTTCATTATTGGCTGGGCGTTTGGGTAGTTTCCCAATTCCTCAAAGAACACATCCGTGTATGAGTGACCCTGATATTTTTCCGCGTCCGCATCACGTTCCAATGGCCGGAATCTTAGCGTGGCTCCATTTGGGAACGTCCACACCTTTTTCCATTCTTGCCATTGTGCACCGACAGGAGAAAAAATGTCCTTGCTGCGATCTATCGCCGCATCTAACTGTGGAAGCTCGCGGCGGAAGAAAATGCCACGAACGTGCTGCCCGTATTTAGCTGCTTTCAGACCAAATTTACCAAGCATCCCATCGGTTTTTCCTCCACCTCGGGCTCCACCGTAGAATATTTCCTCAACAGGACAACGTACTAATGCGGCTTGCGGTCCGGGTTGTGGCCCCCAAGCGATTCTGTCAGCCATTCCTCATCCGTTAAATCCGGCCCTTCGACCAATACAGCGAACTGACGCTGCTCCAGAACTTGCGTTTCTTTCCAGCCCAGCCGTGTCTTGCACCAGAATATCTGCGCTGCGACATTTCCATTAATGGCATTTTGATATAATGATAGAGCAACCCTTGCATCGGCCTTGGATTTACTCAGTTCTAGTTCATCCGCATAATGCTTTGCCAGAGTGCCACGGTCAATCCCGATGACCCGCGCTATTACTTCCTGCGGCGTTCCAATAGTCGCAAGCATCTGCACTTGTTCTTTTGTCGTATCATTCGGCTTGTGCATTAGCTTGTTCTCCTATTTTCTTGAGCTTCATTCCATACTCGTTAATATCTTTAGATATTTTGATATCTGGCTTTCTATATAATTTATTTTTTTTAAACGGCTTATAGTCTACATAATGATGACAACGACCAAACCTCCAGGTTAATCGTGATACATCTGGGTGCATAGCAACCTGCATACGAGACTTCGGATAGGTTCCCTCTTTCGCATAAAATTCTTTTGTATTACCTCCCTTAATATGCTGCGTAGGCATTTTTCCTTGTAGAAAGGCATTAAATTGAATTGTTACCCACTTATCCTTTAACATTCTAAGTGATAAATCCGTATCCTCATTATATCGTCCACGCCAACGATAAGGCAGATCATTACGAATAAAATTACATGAATAAATTCGAGTATTTAATACAAATGGCGGGTATGTATTTGTTTTTCTAGGAACGAACATAAAATAATTAGGGCCAGCCATTGCGACATTTTTATAACGCCCTACAAAATCCTCCATCGCCTTAAATACAGACCCAGTTCTAACTGTTATTTGTCTATTCTTATTGAATCGCACAAAACATCTAATATTATCATCCATAACCCAATGCCATCCCGCTCCCTTTGAAATAGCATGGTCCCATACAAAATTCCGCGCTGCTCCTGGCCCCTTACTCTTAACATCTCTAAGAGTATCAAATGTGTCATAATCTCTTTGATAAGCCTTATCTAAAACTAGAATCTTATCTTTATCAATTACCGCTGCATACTGTGGATATTCTTGCTCCTCTATTACTATGTGATAAGGAACTTTCATCGACTCAAGAGCCTTACTCGTAAGACGACTTTCCGCTCTACCTTTTGATACGATATATAGAGGATGATCAGGATTCATCGGCATAGATTTTATCTGCTTGAATTGCCTTTGTATTATCAGGAAACCATATCATCCTTGTTTTATCAGTAATGTTAGCAAACTTTGATATAAATTTCGTAAACTTATCGACTGCGTTTTGGTCCGCAAAATGTATAATAAGCGAACGGTATGCCGTTTTATCCTCGTGTATATATTCCGGCATCCCCTCCCATTCTTTACTAGCATCAACTGGGAACTCTGATACCGATAAAATACTTGCAACCTGTGCGTCATTAAATCCAATAACAGAAATATCAAAATCTATTTCCTGAAGCTGACTAAGCTCTAACCCTAATAACTCTAAATCCCAATCTGAATTTAAGGTTAATTGATTGTCTGCCAGCCGGTAGGCTTTAACCTGTTCAGGTGTCAGGTGTTCAATACTTATTGTTGGTATGGTTTTTAATCCAAGGGTCTGAGCAGCCATAAGGCGACCATGTCCCGCAATAAGAACACCCTTTTCATCCACCAGACACGGCGCGCAGAATCCAAACTCTTTTATTGATTCCGCAATCTGTGCGACTTGTTTGTCGTTATGCGTCCTGGCGTTCTCGGGGTACGCAATCAGGCTGTCGACATCGACCTGTTTAAGTTCCATCCCTTTTTATAGTGCGGGTTTCTTCTTATAGCCAGCAGCATATATAGCCTTGGCTTGTTGCATGGCACCCTTTTTTGTTGTGTAGACTTTACCGGATTGGCCCCATTTCCAGCCACCGGACACTTTCTTGATAGGCATCGCCCTCTAACTCCCTGTTTTGTTTACCTTAATTAGCTATATACTTGTTTGCCCGTTATGGGCTATACTCTCTGTATTGAAACGGGCGTTGGCCCATCAAACCCATAGGGGAGATTTCCAAAATGCGACACATTACAATAGAACCAGAGGCCATTTCAGAATTCAAAAACTTTGCTAGTTGTCCCGACAACGTTTTTCCCGAAAGCCTCGACCATATCCAACTCGTAGTCTCTGACATAGATCGACTAGTGGACTATGAACTTTTCGACCAGAACGATGATAGTCTTTATGTTCCAGGCTGGTACGATAATAACCGTTGTCACCCTGCAAGTTGGTGCAATTTTGACGCAATTGACGGATACGCATTGGCTGTTTTATTCGGCCACGCCAAGGTATACGCCACCAAAAACCCGGTTATGCCCGGCACTATTGAGAGTGGTTGGACGTTCTCCTCATTCCCAGAGTCAATATTTGGAGACGCGAAATGACCTGTCCAATTTGCAATGACGAACGAACAATCCCTGACTCTGATGGTGAGGGTCAGGGAATGATTGACTGTTTTAAATGTACCGAGACAATGAGCGGCACTGAACTACAGAACTATTTGTACGGCCTCGGCTTAAGCCTTCATCTAGTTGCTCAGATGGCAGACGTTAGAGAACGTACTGTAAAACGATGGATCGATGACTACTGGCCTGTTCCGTATGATGTCCACCTGATGATCCTCGACCTGGAGCAAACGGTAGTCAACTGCATACAAGGTCACCGACACGGATATGAATTAATCAGCATTACTAAAAACGATAAGTGGCTTATCAAAACCGTCAAAAGAAGGACGGAAGAATTTGAAAGAGCATGGAAGCAGATACAAAAGCCATATACATCAAAGGGAGACTGAATAATGGCAAAAAAGACAGAAAGTAAGTTTGATAGTTGGTGGGACGAACACGTCATAGTTATCGGACCGGACGACGAGACAGCCACAAAACTTAACGATGCTATGAAGTCCAGCACCAAAACAGCATTAATCAAACAGGCTGAAGCGGAGGACTGAATGATGGAATATCTAATTGAAAAGAATGTTCCTATACCAAAGGCCCGACCGGGACGACGCCAACCCATCTACCCATTCAGCACGATGGCAGTTGGTGAGAGTATTTTTATTGCCGACCCTGACGCGAAGAAAGCTAAATCGGCTGCTTGCGGAACCGGGAATAAACGTAAAGGAAAAAGATTTCGCAGCAGACGTTTGACAGAGAACGATCAACGGGGAACTAGAATTTGGAGGACTGAATAATGGTTATTTGGAAAGTTGACTACACTAATGACGATCACAATACGACTGAGATGTATGTAGGCTATGTGGGTTATTGGCCCACCAAACGATCCGCAATAAAAGAGTGTCGAGAACGCGATATCCCTATCCGCGATGCCAAAATAACAAAGCTGACATTGAAATCTAAATACGATGCTATCAATGTACTAGAGGACGCATTACTGATAGATAATTCTTATGGTGGAGTTTAACTCTTTGGAATGGGCTTGCGGGTAGGTTTCCCGTAGCCCCCTTTTTTCCCTGCCATATCCGTATCTCCTGATGTTCCAATAATTCTACTCCTCGACTCTGGGTCGCGCAACCCATAGTGAGCAATTAAATGATCGAGTGCGAACCTAAGTAAATCCAAGCCCTTTGGGTGGACATGACCAGCCGCTCGATTAAAAATCAAAACCTCCATGCAAATCGATGTTAAAGGTCCAAGGGACTTACAGGAAAGATAATGTTCCGCGAGAGCTTCGGCGTTGTCCGTTGAATCGGCCTGGATTGAGGTCGTATAGCTCGCAGTAATCTGAGGGTGTTTTGCGTTTTTCTGAAATTTTCTTCCCGCATCCAATTGTGTCCCTGTGATTAAATCCCGTCTCCGGTATGTCCCGAGTTGATCCTCGGAGATATTCCGAATTGTATAGACACCGGCTCGTGCCGTTTCCTCCATTTCATACTCATTACGTTCTCTGGCAAATTCATTTGGCAACTCTCGGTAATTACGGGGCATCGATCAGGTCCATCACCCTATTGATAATGCTATCACCCAAACTCCGCTTCATTTGCGCCACATTGGTGCCATTTTGCAACGCAATCGAGACAACCACCGCAGCATCATCCAAAAGATGATCCATATCTGATCCCGTTTTGCTTCCGCGAATGAAGACTTCCTTTGGTTGAGCATACAAGTCGTATCCTATTGATATATGATAGCGCTCGCCGTTGTACTCCAGCGTATGAGTTATCGCCGGGCGTCTATTAGGTAGTCGCTGTCTCGCCATTGCAACAATCTATAACAACTCTGTGACAATTTGGACACTCAAAATGCCCATGAATCTGGATCAGTCGGGTTGTAACACCGCACCAGGGACAATCTATCATTTCATCTCTAATCCTCTGTTTTTCAGCCATTGATAAAAACCTTTCCGAAAATCGTCCGAATCTGGTTTTCCCCGATATGGATTAGTATTCACAGATTTTCCCATTTCCGCTGCTATATATCCGCTTTTAAATGCTGCGCTTTTCTTATTCATCTTGTTATGGCCTCTGGTGAGTCTAGAGCTCAGGCATAGATCGATCAGCCTTAGCATATAGCCAAGGTTGATCTACACCTGGGCGATCTTGATGGCCTCTGGAGCCGTCCGTCGCTTTCGGCCCGATTAGTCGCATCTTGCCGCTAATCAGTTGTGCGCTACTTAAGTCAATGCAAGGTTGACTGTGACTCGGGTTCGCACTTTCGATCTCCCGCTCGGGGTATAGCCACGCCTCAAGTACCCTCTCGGTATCAGCCGCTCCGTCTTACCCGACAGCTGACCCACTTTCTCCTTTTGTCAACATGACACGAAATGCGCTATTTAGGTTCACCTCTCTCCATCGCTTTATGCCAGTATCTGTGAATAATTTCCAAAACGTCCTCATCGGTGTAATTGGCCGGTAGGAGTCGGCCCTTCATAATTAACCATATTCTGTCGGCTATTTCTCTGTCCTTCACAATCGGTAACGAATTACCACTCAATTACCGATTAAATATTCTGGCGGACAGGTACAGCCGTCCTCACCAGGTTTCGGACCCCACATGATCGGCCAGAATTGCTTATCTTCCCAGGCTTTGACCCGTCTCTCCCACTGACCACTCAATTTAGGCTTCTCAACGGCCTTGGGAGCGTCCCTGAGGCACGCCTGGACATATGTGAGGGGGTCAGCAGCCCGAGCCTTATATGCGGCTAGAAACGCCCCTATAAGGGCTTCTGGGGGAACTACTTTCAACCACTTCCCGATCATAGGCCGATCCTTTTCAGCCAGAACTTGAGGGCCGATGAACCAAACGGCCTCTTTCAGAATATCCACAAGTCATCTCCATGAATTGAGCCACCTCGTCCAACGAACGGCACACTTTAACGACAGCCCCGGCCATCATAAGGTCGTGGTGACATTGTTTCTGTTTTTTAGATACCCGGCCTTTCGGGGTCTTTAACTCAATAAAAATGATACGGCCCTTGTAAATTATCTCGAAATCGGGCCAGCCGGGATGCAACCCTTTTCGGAGTAATTTCTTGATGTACTGAGGCCGTCTCTGACCTTCATTCGGTGAGTGATGCCACACAGTCTGCGCCGGAAGCGAGATATTGAGATAATCGGCCACTTGGTAGTGTAGCTGTTCTTCACTCAGCAATCGATTGCTCCCACACAGTCCTGGCGTTTACGGCGCACAATGGACAAGCGTCAGCACCGCCTACCTTGTCTGTGATGTAAATTTGTTTGTTATCGCGGATAATCGTGCGATCTACGCTAATGACAGGCCGGTAAATGGCCCCGGTGTCGTCACAAACTTTACAGCCCGAAAAAGTCATTCGGCAACACTTTGTGATCTGTGACCTCAATAATGGCCCTCATCACAGGTTCTCGGGGAACACGTTGATGCTTGGCATATCTGTATAATGCCCTGGCAGAAATTCCGCACATATCCGCAAACTGGGCGTGACTTAGCCCCTCGTTCTCCATGTAATCATCCAGTCTCATTATTGCTCCCTGCCTGGTTTGGGCCAAATAATAGTATATTATTAGTCTAGTTTGGGCTATAAATAAAGCCATTAAAATAGAAAGGCAGAAAAATGTATACCTGTGAAGACATTTTAGGGATGCACTCAGCGAGTGTTGATTTTATCGGAAAGGCTAAGAAGTTCCTGGAAACGCAGAAGACACTTGAAAAAGATCAATATGAACGTGACCTCCATGATATCGCCGTCTCATTAGAGCGCCTCTGTCGAGAATGTTCAGTCGATCAGATCAGACAACTTAATGCTGAGATTGCTGAAGTTAAAAAGTGGATTAGTGAACTCGACCGGAAAGCTGAGTAGTGCTTTCCAACGAGTACCGGCACAGTCCGAGCGGTGGGAATCTCTTTCTCGACTCATCAAGCCGGTGGGTTTTAAAGTATGGCTTTAATATCCGCGACGAAGCGAACGCTAGGATGGCAATGGGATCAGCGGCTGAGTTTGGCGCTCAGGCCGGATTGATGCAAAATCTTACTGATGAACAAATCACCAAAGTTGCTATAGAGGAATTTGATAAATTACGCGACGGCGAAGTAAGTGAGGAACGAAGTTATGTTGGACCTATCGCCTGTAATTTTGTCAAAGCCCTAAAGGAATTCGGCCAGCCGTTAACTTATCAGAATAAATTATTGAAACAGGTCGACGGGCTGAACCGGGAGATAGTGGGATATACTGATTTTGGTTATGAAAATTTGTATATCGACACAAAAGCCACTTTGAGATGCCCATCCAATATATTCGGCCATTTTCAAGCGGGTCATGTACGACAACAGGCGGTTTATGCCAAATTATCCGGCAAGAAAGTTGCGCTGTTATATGCGACACCTACCAAGTTCGCTCTGTACCACGTTCCTCAACAATTAATTGACCGCGCGTGGGCCACAATATTTGGAGCATTTCAAGCAATTGAACAACTCGACAATATGTTTACCACGCCCGAACAAGTGACAAAGATTATTCCACTCAACCCTGATAGTTTTTATTTTAACGATGAGACTTACGAAATCGCACAAGAAAAATGGAGAGCTTAATGGAAGTGTACGGACAAGGAGCAGTATTTGAAGTCAGTGATATTTTAACCGGCAAATTCCCAAAAGTTCAATTGGAAGGCGGCAAGTTTCCCGCTTGGAAGATTGATTGGAAAGGCGACGGCGATATGCCGACAAAGGGGTCAATGATTACCTGGTCGGGCCAACGAGAAGCGGGATCGGACGGAAAAGATTATTGGAAAATGTACGATTTTGAATATTCCAAAACACCGACCAAACCCAACGGTGGCGCTCAACAAGTTTCGTCCGCTTTACCACACTCAGTACAACAGAACTTGAACCAAAGTGTTATCACAACGAATCCCACTTTGGAAAAAGAAGCCTCAATGTTTGTCATGGGAACGGTCGGTCGGGCTTGCATGGGATTAGGTGGCGATATGTTTCCATCCGAGGAGAAACTTACTGATATGGTTCGTGTAACGAAACGAGCTTATCTTGCCGGCATGAAATGATCCGTGATCGTAAATACCTGGATTCCGTCAGGGAGCAAACCTGTATTATCACGGGCTTGACTCCCTGCGATCCCGCCCACATCCGTTGGGGACTCGGCGGCGGCATGGGTTTGAAGCCGGATGATAACCGGGTGCTTCCTCTGGTCCACCAATTGCACCAGGAACAGCATCAGGTGGGCGAAAAGCGTTTCTGGCTGGAACAGGTCAACAAACATCCCGATTTTTTGATGAGCATTCTAATCGAAGTAGCGAAGGCAAGATATGATAACCAATGAAATGGTTGATAAGGCATTGGAGACTATTCAGAACCCGGAAGACGCCGCAGCAGCCAGAGCCAACCGTTTGAAACTTGAATATATGCTCAAGCATACCAAAGCGATGATAATGATGGGTTACAAAAACATTCCTGTGAGTGCCCAGGAACGTAACGCTTATAATGACAAGCGATATGTTCAGGCAATCGAAGACTTATGCAAAGCGGTATATGAGGATGAAATTCAAAAAGGCTACCGTGAAGCCGCAGCAACAACCATAGATGCGTGGAGGACTCAGCAAGCGAGTCTGCGCGTCACAATTTAGGAGGGCTAAATGAAACTATTTTTCTTACAAAATGCACCCAGACCACGGTGGTTTGACAAGCATCCGCCGTTAAACATCTATCTTGTTTTCTCACACATGATTAACGCTGAACCACGGTTCAGATTGTGGCGATGACTACCAGGCAGAAGTGGTGGGAGTGGCATTTGAAAAACCCGCACGTCTGGGATTTATTTGAGAAGTTTACTTTCCAGGCTATTAATAAAGGCCACAAACATTGCAGCGCATGGCTGGTAGTCAACCGGATTCGTTGGGAAACCACTATCGAGACAACCGGAAATGACTTTAAAATCTCCAACGATTTTATCGCACACTATGCCCGATACTTCATGATGTTACACTCCGAGCATGAAGGTTTCTTCCGAACCAAACCACTGAAAGAGGATATTCGAGGATCAGACGGCGAGTGCCTCAGGTTGGAAACCCTGGAAAACCCCGTCAGAGCGTAGACTGCCACTCCGCTTGTCGTGACGCTTATAGCCCCTCGATGGTATAATCCCTAGAGGGGCTATTTCTTTCCCATCATTATCAAACCAAACTCCACGGCTCGTCGGCTCTCGTGAGTAAGAACATTCAGCGGGAAACAATTGCGATCACCGAAGCCTATCTCACCGCCGATTTCGTAAGTCGCAAATGTCCTGACATATCTTTCGCCATCGTCCTCGAATACATCGAACAGAAATCCCTCTGTAACCAGGTGCGGACATTTCAATTCCTCCGCCTCGTCTTTTAAAACAGTCGTGCAATCTCCTATGATATCCACCCAATGAATAATGATCCTGGGATATCGAACACCGTTTATTTCAACGAACCGTTCATTTCCCATTCGAGCGATCCCGTAACTGATTGCAAAATTGCCACAAGGCGGAAACCTGTTTCTGTAGGTTGCCTGTTTGAGCGTCGAATTCCGCCCTCAGGCGCATAACTTCCACAAACGTATCCCTTTTCTCCAACTGCTCTGTGAGCGCATCGATATCTCGGCGGCACTCATTCACCTGCTCGCGCAGTCGAGTCGCCACGATAATTGCCGCGCCGATTAAAATTATCTGCTCCCAGAATTGAGTTACGAAGTCCATTTTCCTGGCACCAGTTTTTTCTTGCGTCTTCTGACCTTCTTTGCTTCCCGGTCAAACCTTTGCTCACCTATCAGCTTTTTGAATAACCTGTCCGCTTTTAAAAGTGTATGTCGGGACAAACATTCCCGAGCGTCCTGGCCTGTCTGAAACTTCGCTTTCATCGGGATCGCTTCCATGTCAAATACTCTGCACCTTCCTCCAAATCCGAGAAAGGCGTTATTTTCTGTGGGCCTTCTCGCTTGATATCAATAACAAACATTAAGGAGGAACCATACCTCTGTTCGGCGTATTGATGCCTGAGAGCATACGGGTCGTTCCACTTATACCCTCTGGCCCGACCGAGAACCACACAATGACCATTATCCAGTTCTTCCTGAGAGAGCGCCCAGCTATGCCGATGCCCTGCGACATACAGATCACAGTTCTCCTGACCCCATAAAACGGCCCTTTTCTGACCATGAACGGGATTATACAGACTTGACCCCTTGTGGTCGTGTGCTGCGTCTACCTTGAGTTCACCGCTGGGGAAAACAAACTTCATTCGCGCTCGCCAATCCACCATCGGGACTTTCTTGCAGTTTATCGCTTCCAGATAGGTCGGTAATTCTCCGTGCATCATCTCGTGATTTCCGTGGAGCCACGCACACCACTGGATACCGGACTCCAACAGCCATTTCCCAAGCCGTCTTTCTGTCTGGCGGGAGATGTCATCATCTGCATACAGGGCCATTAGCCTTCCCCATCCCCAGTTGTCGGCGTTATCGCCAATGTTGATTGCCACGACACCGGGAGTTGTTTTCATAATGTGGACGTGTTTACGGAGCAAAGTGAAATTACAATTCACCCCGAGATGTGGGTCGCCTACTACGGCCAGCCCGATAACGTCGTCTGTGGGGAGTTTGATTGGAAACCACTTTTTCGCGGTTTCGTGTGCCAGGCGCTTGTTGAATCGCGCCTCCATGTGGTCGATGATTTCATCGGTTGGCACATCTGGATCAGGAAAATCGGGGAGGGTGATAGGTTCAGAGCGAAGCTCACCCGCTGCTTCTCTTTCGCGGGCGCGGCCTATTCTGTGAGTTAATGTGGATCGTGCTAATCCCACCTCTCTCGCTGCTACCGTGACATTTGAATAAATGCCTTTTTGAATCTTGGCGTCGATATCCAACGCCTCGGATAACACATCATCGTCGAGTGACTTCTGGCTCACACAACACCTCCCAGACAGAGTTATAACGATCCCCCCACGCCAGAGTTTCCGACGCATCGCCGTCCCTATACAGGAACGGTTCCAACGTCGCGCAGGGGATGTAGTTAATCTCTGGGATTAGCGCGGAACTTACGGCGCAGCCGCTCACGCTCGATATTAGACCGAGCGCGAGTAGCTTTTGTAATCTTTCCAAGTGCGTTCTCTAGTCCTTGTTTAACGGCCTTAGTCTCGCCCATCTTTATCAGACTTCTTTGCTTCAGCCATCCCACAAGAACATTTGTGAGGCTTATCAGGGTTTTTACAAACGTGAACATTAGTCGTCTGCGTTGCGAGCTTTGCCAAAGTTCAATCCTACCATATTCACGACACGCAAAACCATAGCGATAGCTTTGTCGTCAGATTTTGTTGGGGTCAAAGTTGCGAGTCCAGCCGCCGCCGTAATCAGTAAAGTAACGTGATGCACCCAATCTGGGAGCGTGTTTATAATACTCATCATCCATTCCATCCTAATAACTCCAAATTCTCGGACGAGGACCGTCCGTTAAATCATCCAAATGTACAAATCGGGATTTGCCTTTCTGCTTAATTCCGATTCCTGTCATGCCTCTTGCAAAAGACATCTCAACTAACCGAAACGCATCAATTCCTCTGATTGAAATATCGACTGCTCTACCTGTTGTGTGTGGTCCGCTCGTGCCGGTATTACTGACTCGGCTGTTATGTTCGGGCGAGCGGTATCCAGATGAAATTATCAGCGGCCCGGTTTCGTCGCGGATATCCTGCAACTTATCAAGAAATTTTGCAATATCAGGGGTAATATCGGGGAAAGCCCCGGTTCCCTTACATTTTAGCTCGTCAATAGTAAAGTTCGGCCAGTGCCACATTACCGCGATCCGCTCTGTGGTCCGCAATGGGGGCAATATAAAACCCCCTTTCTGGTAACTAAATTAGTATCACCGCATTTTTTACAGGCTCGTGTCACTGCCAAGGCACTCCTCCGAATACAAATTGTCCGACTGCGACAGCTAACAACGCCAGGAACACCCATAGCAGTTTGTCAAGTCTGGCGTTAAGTCGTATCAACTCCTCTTTCATTTCTGCTAGTCTTTGTGAGTTCAGTTCGTTCCTTTCCTTGCAGTGTTCTACATGGGAATGTAGCTCCGCCGCGAATACATCGACGTTCATTGTTATCTCGCCCAGTTCAGAAGTTTATTCTGTGCTTCTTCTCTTGTGGTATTCGAGTGCATATCCTTATGCAACAGTCTATCCCACGCATCCAATTCTTCATGCGTGTCTCTGGTTGTCCATCGTCTGCCTGTTGCTATTGCTTTCTCTGCCGCTGCGTCCTCATCCACATCCCACTTGCCATCCGGCCTGATCATCGGGTTACCGTCTTCGTCTTTTTTTGTTAATATTTCCCCATCCCATACAGAAGGAATCAAAGTCGGCTTTCCATCATTAAGACCTGGATGGTTTACTTGTATTGAATACACTGTCGATAAACTGCCGTCCTCATTCTCTACTGCTTTATTTTCCGCTATGTTCATATAGTGGTGGCGCAGCAATTCATCATCTTTAAAATTCGGCGTTTGCATACTTGTCTGGTCCGACATAGCTAAAATATTTGCAAACGGGCTTGTCGTTCTCGGTTGCATGGCGAGCGTATTAGCTAACGCATCCCCGTAATCTGCCCGGCTGGTCATTTATCTGCTCTACGAGCCGTGGATGTGTTGGTAGCCACCTTGTCCAAAATCGCTCCTAATGTTTATAATCGCGCGATCTAACTCCTCGTCTGTCATCCCCATAAACATTGTCTCATCCTCAGTACCCATGAGTCGCATTATAGTTTCGATCTTCGCTCCCCGGGGTGTCTGTTTTCTACTAAACAAATCGCCCATCGCTTCTTTTACCCATTGAGCTATACCAGCGGGTTCCGGTTCTGGCGTTAGTGCTTCAACCGGCAGGACATCGGGGTTAACTGTTTGCCCTAACCTCATATCTTGGTCTGTTGCTGGACCCAAAGTGGTAGGTGGACTGAACGTCGTCTTTATTTCGTCATAAGACGGTACAAATGGTGTATGTGTAAATGTCGGCCTCCTTCTCGGAAGGGCCATTTCATCTGCCAACGGGTCTGTCTGCTTCGCAAGTTCCCGTTGTGCGACTGCTTGTACTAACGCATTTGTATAATCTGCTCTGTTAGGCATTACGCATCCGATCCTGGTTCCTCTAAAATTTTCTGCAAAGCATCTGGCTCATATTGTCTTACAAACTCTCCGCGCTCCGTTGGTACGACACATAGTACATCAACCAGAACTCGACCGTTCAAATGATTGGTAAAACGTCTTGCTGCGACTGCCGCAACTAATGGTTGTTGTGGGCTTGAGAATACACGAACCGTCACGATTGGCGGGTCGGTGTCATCGAGCTTATGCCAGGAGAGCCAACGGTCGAGCAAAATTGGCGTCAAATCTCTGTGTGACGCCGACCATCTGGCGCGGAAATAGCCCGTAATTGAATCCAGCATCTGTTGGTTGCCACACGGATTAACCGACGCCTCTCGTCCGCCATTGGCCTCTGCCGGTGACGCATAAAAAAAGGCCGCCAAAGCGACCATTAGCAATAATGTTTTCATCTTACTGACCCACTAAATTCCTTATTGCCTGAATCCGGGGGCTATATCTCGCTACTTGTTGTTGCGCTAACAGATTGACCAGATTTGCGCCAGCGGGTTGTAACCCACCACTTGTCGTCACACTACTCGCCTGTGAACGTGCTGCATTGACATCTACCGGCGTTCCCGTAGTTGGTGCCGGAGGTGTTGGTGGAGGTCGTAATTCTCCACTTGGTAAATATGTCGGGTCTAAATTCTTTTTAATATTCAACGTCCTTAACGCATCCGGCCCGGTCCTTACTGGATATCTCCTAGCGGTCTGTACACCGGGAGGTGCCAGGTTGCGTCGTTCCATTTCTTTTATAGAACTCTGACTAATGCCTTGGCCGTGACCGCCCATTGGGAGGCCGCTGTACACCATCCTTTTAATATGAGGAGGAAGGTTTGCAATCGGGCCGTAGATACTCATTCCTGATTGATTTAAAGGATGTCCACCTCCTCCTCCTCCGCCTCCACCAGCAAAGCGCCCTATATTTGTGAGCCCCATAAGCCCTAATTGAGAACCCATCGGCATACCTGCCATTGCCATAAATGCGGGTAGAGGCATTATCTTTGCTCCTTAATCATTTTCTGCCATCATGCGCTGTAACTCCATAGCTTCTGCGCCTGTTGTTGCGCCCGTAGCACTCCAAAGCGGTACAACTCGTGGCTTTGGCATACCGAAAGTTGGGTCTGTTGATTTCCTGACTACAGCAGCCTGTCTAAATGCTCTTGTACCCACTACACCACCCGCCGCTGCCATCATTGGTATGTTACCCGTAACTGCACCCCCTACAAATGCCAAGTTTTTGAACGTGTCTTGGATTAATGTTGATATAGCGTCCGCTGTCCCAGATGGGTTAAATTCTCTTTCTGGGACTGTCTTTTTGATTGCTTTTGCTAGTTCTTGTAATTCTCTGCGCTCTGCAATAGTGAATAATACCTCGGAAAATTCTCTGCCCCTACCCGCCAATGACTCGGTCATACGTTTATGAATCGCTGTACCCCCTAATCCTTTTTCAACCTGTGCTACCGTTTGTGTAGTATTCCCATATATCATTCTGTGTGCCGCAGCCTCTCGCAACGCACCCCATTCGTCAGAATCCTTACCGAAAAGTTGTTGTAATCTTTTCGCAGTACGAATTACTGTCCCACTTTCCCCCAACTTCACGCGACCAAGTAAATAGTCGGCTGTTTCTATATTAGTGGTATCTCTATTGAGTAATTTTTCCATAACTCTGCCAGCATCATCACCTGTACCCTGACGTTCAAAGCGTAAAGCATGGTCTCTTCGCAAACGTCTTGCATTTTTCATAAGTTCCAACGCTGCATCATTTCCTTTAAATAATGTATTATCAAACGCATCATCCAGCCATTGATCCAGGTTTCTTTTTATAACAATTATATTGCCAGCATCAGTCGCGTTGCCCTTCTTGGTTGCATCATTTATCTCATCACTCAGGCGTCTGCGAAATTTTTCAATATCTGAAAGTGTCAGTCGCCTGTATGGGCTACCTCTCGGTCCTTGTCGTTTTTGGTAATTGCCTATTTCCCTCAGAACATTGATAGTCGCTGGCGTGAGCTTCGAATCTAGGGTTCTACTACTAAGTCCACGGCGAACTGCTATCGCAAACTTTCTAAATCCAGGCCCATCCAATGTTGCTACTTTTGCTGCGGGTCCAGCCAATGTATAAGCTGCTTGGATAGCGGCATCTGATTCTTTCGCCGCTTGTTGTATAGCAATAAAAACTTGGTCGACGTTTCCTGTTTGTAATGATAAATCTGCGCCTGTATCAGCGGCTGCGCCTTTTCCACCGAGTTTGCCGACCATTTTATTCGCAGCATCTATAATTTCCTCGGTTTGTTTTTTTTCAAATACGTTCATCCTCTCCATTCCAGCAAAACCAAATCCTCCCCCACGTATATGTTCTTCTCTTGATAATTGCTGAAGGTCTTCTGTTCTTTGACCATATGTGGTTCTAATACCAAACTGCCCTTCCTCTGCCGCTTGCCCTACTCTTTTTGCTTCACGAGCAGATTGACCACCAGCTATGCCCCTGTCGAAGCGAAAACTCCCCGCTGCTCGTTTGAATTGCTCATCTATAAATTGCAGATATTCTCTGGTTACTTTCGCAGGGTCTACGCCTATCTTATCTAAAACTTTTTTGCCCGCCTTGCTTATGCTTCCGTCACTACTAAAAATCCCTTTTTGCGTAAAAAGTCGTCGTGCTACTGGCCCTGCGGCTTGAAATGTACCGCCCAGCGTACCAACAACAGCCGCATTTAATAAATTCACGCCTTGATCGCTTCCAAATTGTTCCGCTATGTTATCGAGTGTTATTTGTGTTCCAGCCGCCCCTGCTCCAGCAGCACCTATTCTGGGGAACGTACCCTTAAACATTCTCGGCAAATTAGCTGCTGGCATAAATAGAGTCAGCATCCCCGCAAGCGTTATCGCATCTTGAGGAGAAAACCCAGGCTTGTTGACTACAAATCTTTTGCCTTGATATTCACCTATATTATTGTCATCTGAAAATTTAACACCCGGCAGATTCTTTTCGATAATATCCCGTCTTGCTTTCGGGTCTATATTCGAAATCATTCCAGCCGCTATATTAATTGATTGCTCTGTCGGCATATTTTCAAGTTCAATTAATTCGGGCAAATCCTGTCCCGGTCTATCGCCACCTGTTACTAAGTCTGCGGCACCACGAGCAACATCTCCAACCCCCGATATAAAACCTTGAAATCTACCTGGCTTTTCAACTGGTTCCGCTATTCCTGGTTCCGAATATCGATCAACGAGAGGTTGTGTTTCCACAACTGTTGGAACATTTCGAATGCTCTGTTGTACGATAGGACCAGTAGAAAAACGATCTACCAAAGGAGCAGTATTATTCTCGGCCATTTTATTGTCTCGCTGTCGTCATATACTTTAAGTGTTGGTCTTGCCAAAGTTTTTCCAGGCCATCATCGTTATTTGCGTATGTCTTGCCATCCCATTCTAGATTCTGTGCTGCTGCATTATCTGCTCGAATATCATCCTTCCATTGCGGATAAAACATATGCACTCCAGTATTGTAATTATATGTGAACAGCGGTGTTTTTTCCTTATGTGCTTCCCACTTTGCTGCAACTCCCCTGATATTGCCATGTTTTGTACTATATGCAGACCAAAATCTTGCTTGCTCTATTTTGCGTGTTTCGAGTGCAATGCTCATATTAATAATAAATTTATTCGCATCGTGCATATTGGTCAGCTTTGCCAATGAGTCTCCCATTCTTTGTGCATCAGTTTCCGTTTGCGGCCCAGTTTGTGTTTTCAATTTTGCCGCTAACAAATTCGTAAATGTTGATTTGAACTGCTCCACATGTCGTATCTTCGTTACGTCCTCTGCTGACATCGGTATACCCACATCATGCGACCATTTTCTTACTGTATGATGGAAATTGCTTAAAATTCCCTCATTAGGAGTTGGAATGGTTGACATAAGCTCCAATTGATATAGCAACTCCTGCGATGCACCCGCTGCTGCCTCTAGGTCGAGTAATTGATCTGCTTGTCCTTTTGCTAATGCGACGTTAAATGCGTTATCTGCTGTTTCATACATCTGAATAACGGTATTGCCAGCACCCTTAGCTGCACTTTTTATAAAATTATCCAACGTATCTTTCCATTCGTCGCTGTTTTCAACGACACCACGCGCGTGCATAGCTCTTACTATTTGTAAGGGCTTATCTGGTTTTCCCCCTGTGACTCCTTCAGCACTCACTAACTGTTTTTCTTCTGCACTTCCTTTTGCAACTAGGCCCAAACTATCCCCTGTTGCAATATCCCAATACTCAACATATTCCGGTTCTTCTGGAGCCATAGATTTCAGTAATTGTGGCGCTCCACCACGCGCTTGCCAAACGACATCAGTTGTTGCGTATCCAAACGCTTTCTTTTGATCCGCATCAAGATAATGACCAGGCTCTTGCTGCATCATTTCATCCAGCGTCATCTTTTGCGCTAGACTGATATCCTCTGGCCCGAGGTCTCTAAGTCTTTCATCTGTCAATAACGCATTTAAAATAGATTCCCTGCCCCGTACCTGTGTTTTATCCTCCAACATTGCAGCTTCTGGCCTGAACGGTGTAATGGGTACAACCTGGCCCCCTTCAGGCATCTCTGGGGTTCGCGCAGCCTCGTAGCGTTGCATAGCCTGACGTACTTGACCCTGTTGTATTTCCGCATCAGTCGGCACTAGCTCGTCGGCAATACTTGGGAGATGTGCACGATCCATTGATAAGTCTGAAGATGGTCCCGCCATCGCAGCCGCTAGCACTTCCGCACCTACAGGTCTTACGCCTTCCGGCACTCTTCCTTGCGTTACATCACTACGAGGTAATTGCGCGTATCCTGCATCCATTCCAGCATCAGGATTTACCCAACCAGAAGGTGCTTCTGCTCTAACTATCGCTTCTGTCAGTGCGTCTTGTCCCGCTCTTTTTCTCTTACGATCCTGATAACCCGCAAATCCCGCCGCCAAAGCATTTGCCAATTGTGCCGCAAATTGTGCGTTCTGCGCTCCCTTGCCAAACGCATCGACAGGTTGAGCTAAGAATTGTTCAACATACTTGGATGATTGCGGCGTGGGTAATAACCTGGGAGGCATCAGTTATTCTCCTGTTCCAGCTTGACGAGACGGGTTGTTAGTTCCTGTATCATGAGAACGCACCTCCACCAGCAGCCGTGCCAAAGGCACCCGCTATACTGCCTAACGCATTAAGACTCGCTGCGCGGTCCTGTGACGCTATCTGCGCCCGTTGTAGTGAGTTCTGTTGCTGCATGGCATACGGACCAAGAACGTCTATCTGACCCGGTGGTACAAACGCACCTAAACTCGGTGTCTGTAGCATCTGACCTGTCAGCAGACCTGTAAGCTCTTGTTGTGCCTGTTGGCGTAGTCCTATACGTTCTCCAAGCTCTGCCTGACGACGACCGACATCATAACCAATCCTGTCTGTAATATCGGCTCGTTCCAACCCTCTCCTTGCCAGATCACGACCGAATACATCGGCTTGTCGTTGTTCGCCCTGGCGTATGGCATCGAAGGCTAATGAGCTAAGTAAATCCGACCTCTGACGGGCATATCTGTCCTGTACATCAGTGAAAAACTCCGACCCTTCCGGTATCCCCGCATTTGCAAGGTCTTGAGCTTGTCTGTCTTCGATACGCGCTAGCTCCGGTTGTAGTAACTCCAAAGCACGACCCGCATATCTTTCTTCCAATGCACCCTGGTCGAGTTCACCGGGGATAGCTCTGACCCCTGATAGATCAAAGTCTGGCCGCGCAGTCAGCCCCTCCGCAGTCAATGGTGAAGTCGGCAACTGTCCGGCTAATGTCGCGCCTGTCGCAGCCAAATCTGCCGCGCCTATCTCTTCCAGTTCACGGATAGCTTTCTGAGCCGATGTTTCATCCAACCGTAGCGCAGACCCGCTTTGTGGCGTGAACTTCTGCGTCGGTGCGTCATATTGCCCGAAAAACAGATTCCCGGCTGGAGTAAACTGCGTAATGCGGTTCGCTTCCGCTTGCTGCTGCGCCAGGTTTTGAGGCGCAGGTGCCTGTACGATAGTTGGTGATTTGCCCTTACTCACACCACTTACTCCTTCTGAATTCGTCCTTTAAATAGCTATAAACCAACATATCCCTACCATTATGAAACTTTCGTAATCGTCCTTCTAGTGTAAATCCCAACCCCTTGCACAACCGCCGGGATCGTTTGTTCTTCGGGTGAATAAATGACTGAACTCTATTCACGCCTATCTGCTCAAATGGATACGCAAGTAACGTATAAATCGTCTGTTTCGTAGCCCATCTGGGTGACTCTGCCGCTATCGCTATGTCGCATATACTGTGCGGCCAGAACCAGTATGCAACGCCACAAATAAGTTTGTTGTCTCGCGCCACTCCTAACGTGGAACATTCATCGAAGTCGGCTATACAAACATCCCTTATTCGGGATTCCATCCATGATTTAATACGGCCATCTTCTTCTATTACGATCACCGATAATCAATCCATGCTTTCTTTCAGTTTATCGACAAACCCTTTTAACCCTACCGCCAGTTGATCCATCTGGAATCGGAGATTGTCCTGTCTCCTCCGTAAGTCCCTGATATGCTTACATAAATACTGCTGCTGTTCTGTAAGCTCATCAATGTCATATTCTTTCTCATCAAGTATTAATGTATTACCGGCCATTACTACCTCTGGGTTTAGTAATTATAGAATCTAAAAATCTCATTTGAATGGTGGACCTAAAAACCAAGCTACGAGAGAATAACGAGTACCCTTTGTTACTGGTGTAACTCTATGCTCCATGAATGAAGGAAATACTATAACGGAACCAGTTTTTTTAAGTTCGGGTGTTTGAATCAGTTTTTTCCCATTATATACATTAACAAATTGGAATTTCCCCCCACTAAAATCTTTATTTAATAATATCGACATACTCAGTTTTCGTGCATACCCATTTAAACATTCACCTTTAGAGGAGCCATAAATAGAAAGATGGTCTGCCCCTCCATCAGTATGCCAATTATAAAAACTCCCTTTCTTATATTTAGTTAACTGAGGAGTTTCTATTGATTTAATATCGAAACGCCAACCAGCCTCGTTATTTGCAGTTTCCATGTATGGAGTAATAAGATCATACACCCATTCCTCCTTTAACCATTTTATATCGCTTACTCTTTCATTGGTGTTTGACCCAGCAGATTTTTTTATTCCAGTTCTTCTTTCTTCTTCTGTTGTGTCTCCTTTATGTATATCCACCTGTACCTTATCTAAAAATTCACCGCCCAATTCTATTATCCTGTTACATGTTATCTCATCTACAACACCAGTAAAATAATACCATTCATTAGTTAGTTGCATTAATTTCTAAATTTTTCATTGGGTACTTTGCTGCTTTCTTCCATAACAGGAAGTCTTTATCGTATCTGCCTAAAACAATTTCTTCGTGCTTTATCACTGTCCGTTCTATAAGGACTTTGGCTGGCCCCCTAAAGCCAAAAACGGCGCGGCTGTCGTTGTGCTGGTAACCGGGATTCTCTACTTCAAGTATGTCCCATATGTCGTTGAAGTTATCAAACGTTACCAGTTCGATGTTAGGAAACGGGCTAAAGCATGGATATTGAGGAGCCGTATGTTCACCATCAATTGACATTAACCACTCGCCGTCGTTATCCAGAAGTCTCTTAAATACGGTTAACTGCAGCTCGTTAGGGCTATCGCAACATTCAGTCCAGCTATACGCCAGAGAACTAGCATACTTTGAAATAGGATGACGAATTATGCCGTACACTTGGCACTCTTCTGGGACACTTTCTGCGTCTGTTACTGTCCAATTTAGGTCGGACACTAGCGCGGCAATCATTGTCCGTGAACCCACCCTATTCACCACGACAAACGCTTTTGTCTGGTCTGGGCTGATTAGCACCTCACTCATTTTGGTCTTGCTTCCCAACTCAAAGTGTCTTCATCCCACACATACGATGTACCCTGTTTGCCCTTCGGGAAAGGTTCTGGGGCATTAAACTGATAAGTAGTTTCGTCCAATACCCAACTGTTATAAGGCTTAGGCGGGATAAACGCATCGGCATCAGCAT
>Ga0255049_10000287_pt1 | contig 31271 bp, 30 predicted proteins | sample JV7_2_3_MG_FD_183615 | JGI IMG/M metagenome (GOLD analysis project Ga0255049, IMG submission 183615) | Seawater microbial communities from Jervis Inlet, British Columbia, Canada - JV7_2_3 | ecosystem: Environmental > Aquatic > Marine > Inlet | place: Canada: British Columbia | collected 2016-10-06 | reverse complement strand
CCCGCATATGGGCACGCATCTGACCGCGGGCCGGGGCGCATCGATCATTGCGAACAATGAACAGATCGAAGGCGACTCCATTCGATGCCCGTATCATGGCTGGCGCTTCGCGCCCGACGGCAATGCCGACGACATTCCGTATTTCGAGGGCCCCTGCCCGAAAGGTGCGAAGATCAAGTCGCACACTGTTGTCGAACAACTCGGTGCGATCCTTATGTGGCACGATCCGGAAGGTGGTGACCCGGACTACGATGCACCCAACCTCGAGGCCTGGGACGATCCACAGTGGGTCAACGGTACCTACGACCATCTCGGGGAACTCGCGATTCACCCACAGGAGATCATCGACAACATGGCCGACGCGCATCACCTTGGCCCGACGCATGGCGCACCCTGCGAGTACTTCGAAAACGAATATGACGGCCACACGTACTACCAGCGCCAGGGTGGCTTTCATCGTATGTACGATGCTCACCTGACAACACTGACCTGGTACACGGGTCCGGGCATGCTGATGTCGAAGCAACGATTCGGTGAAGCGAACGGCTACGAGTTCATATTCAATACGCCGGTCGACGATGGCCGTGTCAAAGCCTGGCACAACAACCTGTCACTGGCATCGAGCGCGAAACCGACCGAGGAGGAGATTGCGAATGCGAAACTCGCGCAGGAGGGCGCACTGGCGTCATTCGCGCAAGACTTCGAAATCTGGGCAAGTAAAAAACCGGCTTTGACCATTATGGCGCTGCCGGTGGAGCGGAATTTTCGCCGCGGCCGAATCTGGTACAAGCAATTCTACAACCCGCGTTCCGAGGCTGAAGCAATCCATGAGAAGATCGATGGCAAGCACTGCCTGAGTAATCTTCCGGGGCCGGGAGAACTCGCGCGGCAGCTCGAAGAGGAGTAACGCCAGGGGAGCGGTGATCAAGGTATGGCTCTGGAGTTGACAGGTCTGGACGGCAGGGTGGCCGTCGTCACGGGTGCCGGCCGCATGCGCAGCATCGGTCGCTCTATCGCCCTGGAACTGGCGAAGGGTGGCTGCGACGTTGTTACCACGGGAACCGGTCGCCCACCCGAACAATATCCCGACGACGAGAAAGAAGCCGGCTGGCGCGATATCGAGTCGGTTGCCGATGAAGTGCGCGAGTTCGGTCGACGTGCGTTACCGGTCGTGAGTAACGTCGCCGATCCTGATTCGGTCAGGGCTCTGGCGGATGAAGTCCTCACAGAAATGGGCAGGGTCGACTTCGTCATCAATAATGCCGGTGCGCCGCGCGCGGGTGATCGCGTGCCCGTCGTCGATGTCGACGCAGAAGTTTGGCGCAAGGTTATCGATGTCAACCTCAACGGCAGCTTTTATGTGAGCCAGGTATTCGGGCGCAAGCTCATCGCACAGGGCGAAGGCGGCGCGATCATCAACATCTCATCGGTAGGTGGCAAGTTGATGGCGCCGACAACGGCAGCGTATGCGGCGAGCAAGGCCGGCATCCACGCGTTGACTGCCGCGATGTCTGGTGAGGTCGGCGCGCACGGCATTCGCGTCAATGCGGTCTGTCCCGGCATCGTGAGCACTTCGAGACTGGACGATCTGACGCCAGAGCAGTGGGAAGGCATTATCGATACATATGTGCCCTTGAAGCGTGCCGGTGACCCAGCCGAAATCGGCACGATGGTCGCGTACTTGTGCTCTGATCAAGGCGCCTGGATCAGCGGGCAGCTTTATAGTGTGGACGGCGGCCAGCTGGCGGGACGATAAGAAAGCAGCGTCAGGACTTCCCGGCCATGCCGACCTGGGCGCCGGGTAGCAGCTCGCCAGTGGTGAAATCATAGAGACGATTCTTCGTTAGTTCGACGCCGGGCGGTGGCGCCGAGTCCTGCGGCACCATGTAGTCGGGCACCAGCGGGTGGCCCGGTTGCATCGCGTACTGGTTGAGGTCAGTAACGCCGTTTTCGTACAGGAAGGTGTCGTCGATACAGAAGTTGCCGCTGAACTCACGGCTCGGTTTGGTCACGATGCCGTGCGCGGCATCGGCCAAAATTTCGGGTTTGCGAAACTCTTTTACGAGGTCTTCGCCGCCGTGAATGACGGCGGATGGAGAGTAGATGCCGCAGCGCGGCCACAGGGTATTGACGGCAATGCCCTCGTCTTTCCACTCTGCCGCCCAACCGAGCGTGTACAAACTGATTGCGAATTTGGAAACCGTGTAGGCCGACGAATTCATGAACCAGACGGGATTCAGATCGAGCGGTGGTGCGAGGCCGAGAATATGCGGGTTGTCCGAATTCACCAGGTGTGGATAAGCGGCTTTGGCCAACAGAAAATACGCTCGCTCGTTGATGTCGAAGACGAGGTCGTGCCGCTTTGCGGAGAAATCAGCCGTGGGCTTTAGCCAGTAGGCACCCGCGTTATGAACAATGATGTCGATCGCACCGAAATGCTGAACGGCCTGCTCAATGGCAGCACGTATTCCTTCTTCGCTGCGCACGTCGAGTTTGATCGGTAAAGCATTGCCGCCCGCTTTCTCAACTGCCTCGGCCGTCTCGTAGATGGTGCCGGGCAAGAACGTGTGCGCTGTGTCCGATTTTGCGGCGATGACGATGTTTGCGCCATCGGCAGCGAATCGTTCGGCTATCGCGAGGCCAATACCGCGCGATGCGCCGGAAATAAACACAGTTTTGTTTTTCAGATTCATGATTTGGGTCCTTCAAGATCCGCCGGTGTAAAGGCATCACCGATAATTGTCTTGCCGTCAAGCGCCTTCAAGGGCCTCCCCGCCGCATGCAACAATTGGCGACTGTACGTCACCTGCCCAACCATGCTCTTGCTACACAACAGCAATGCCGCCTCAGCCATCATCTCTACCGGCTCCACCATGTCGGGACGACGCTCGGCAATGTCGCGCACATAATCGGCGCCGGTTGTGAGCACGATAGCCTCAGGCGCCAGGGTATTGATGCAGATACCATCACTCGCCACCTCATGTGCCAACGCCTGGCTGTAACGATCGAGCGCTGCTTTCGTGGCGCCATAAGCGCCGATTATGTGAGCCGCCACCTGCGAATCCGGATACGGCACTATTGGCTGTTTCACGGTGACGCTACTGATATTGAGTATCCAACCACCGCCTCGTTCTCGCATTGCAGGTATCGCCTGCTGAGCAAGATCAATTGGTGCGTTGACATTGAGATCAAACATCCAGTTGCGTTCTTCTGCAGTGACTTCGCTCGGCAATTTCATTTTTGAACCGGCGGCGTTGTTGACCAGGATATCCAGTGGCCCAAATGATTCGGCTGCGCGGGCGACCAAGCCTCTACGCGCTCCGGGATCACTTAGATCGGCAACGATGGCCGCTGCATTGCCGCCCGCTTGATTGATGGTGGCCACCGCGTCTTCGAGCGTGCCGGGGCGATTCTCATGCGCCCCGAGGCGCGAAGCGCACATCACGACCGATGCACCCTCGGCTGCAAACCGACTGGCGATTGCCAAACCTATGCCGCGGCTTGCCCCCGTAACCAGGGCGATCTTGTTGCCAAGTTCATGCATTTTTTTATCCGAATCAATAAGTGCGGTAGCGACGCTGCACATGGCGATGTCGCATCAAAATAGCAGCCTCACGTTGAGCCTGGTCCACACGAGGCGTATCTGCTGGCAAGTTCGCGGCAATATCGGCAAACGCAACTTTCTTCACATCTAAAGTCGGCCAGAGATCTTTTGGTGGTTGTTCTTTGTACGTATATCGCAACGCCAAATAGCCATGTGCCAGCCCAGTTGTGTCGATCCAATTGGCAAAACCCGGATCCCGATGGCAAACGACCCAGCGGTAGACCGGATCTTCACTAAATGACATCTGGCTGGCATTCAGGCTCGACTGATAGCTTTCAAAATCCAAAGATTCGCCCCATAAATTGGCAAGATGAAAGCCGAGAAAGCTCGGTTCAACAGGAACACTGGACTCGATAATCAGGGCCTCGTCTTCAGAGAGTTTATAAACACCGCCCGCATAGATATTGGTGCTCTGCCCGCCGCCAGTTGCAATACCCAGGGCATTTGGCGCATTCATATCATTGGTCGGCATGAACGGTTTGTCGGTACCGGTATCAATACCACCCGGCACCTTGCCATAGGTTTCAAGGGTCACCGCGTAAAATGCGTTCCAGAACCGCATCTGACCATTGGTGAGCCGCCCCACTTCATTCATCATTTCGATTGCGGCGGCCGAATTGACCGGGGGCCGTGGTGATTTTTCACAATCGACACGGAGGATTTCCAGATCGAGCACATCCTCCAACTGCCAATCGTGAAATAATTCACGGCAAGTCAGGTGCTGCCCCACATAGGTCTTACCCCTGCTTTCCCGTTTGCTGAGCATGAAATTGCCGTCGTAGCCCTCAGGTTTTTCCGGCGCAATCAATATTTCAAAACTACCATCATGCTCAACTTCGAGTGCATGACAATCGAGGGTACTGGTATTGATACGAGTGCCTGGTGCAAGCTCTTTCAGACTGCCCGAGTCTCCGGCGTAACCGCTGGCCAGCTCGAAAATAACGTACTGTGGTGCCCGCCGCGCACCTGCCGCCGGTTCACCACGCCAGTGCCGGCTGTCCCCAGCCTTGCCACATATCGTATAGCTGTACTCGCCATCGATATCCGCTGACAAATAGACAGCATCGGAGTTGTCGATGGTCGACCGGTTCATAGGCTGGATCGCGCGTTTGAATCGGGGGTGCATTGGGTCGTCCAGGGCCCGCTCTATGGCCCCGTGCACAAAGCCCAGTAAGTAGCGATATCCCTCAGCAAGATTACGGTCATCCGCGGGGACCGGATACAACTCGGGCGTATCAATAACATTGCGGGCTGCGTGTAATGACATGATCATCGTGTCAAAAGCTTCCCGCAGGGCATTCGCGGCTTGTGTCGTTGCTTGCGAATCCTTCATTACGCTAACTCCCCGCTGAGACCGTGCGTTCATTACTGCGTGGCCATTTGTACCGTTGATAGAAATTATCCAGCTCAGACTCAATCTCGGCAGCCGTTACGGCATAATCATTGAGATCATAAGTGTAGTGGCTGGAGTGCTTCTTCTCTTTCTCTTCCTGCTTCGTCAGGAAACCGCTGAAGTCGTCGGTCAGGGGGAGCTGCAATGCCTCATATGCCGATTCGATGGTCGCCTTGGGTGCCTTTACCAGGTCTCGATAATCCACAATGAAATGTGGGGCATTCGGGTGCTGCGCCAACGCCTCTGCAGGTAATTTGAAGCAATCGAAGCAGATGTCGGTGAGCGCCTGTTGTGCTCCGGCATATTCTTTCTTGCCCCACTTTCTGGTCTCCCAGGTCATCTCCACCAAACGAAGGGTACTCGGAATACACTGGATCGGGTCACGCACCATTACGACGATTTTTGCATCAGGGAATGTCTCAAGCAGGGCACTGACCCAACCGGACATCACAGGATTTTTGCTGAGATGAATCTTGCCGCCCCCACTGCGCAATAACTGGCGTTTTACGCATTCCTTGTAGTGATGCAGCCAACGTCGCTTACGCTTTTCAGACAGCTCATCGATGTGAAAAATATCGACTTCATCCATCAAGGGTAGTTCGAGTGCCCACTGCTGTGGCATGAAGGCTGCCTTCATGACGAACAAGTCTTCCTCGGGTATCCACAAACCCTGATTATGGATATGACGCCACGGACCAAACGTTTTTTCATCCCAGGCTTCCAGGCGTTTCTGCAAAACGCGCGAAAAGAGCTTGCGGTCCAGCCAGGCAATGCCGCGAACAATCGCTTTTTCGGTTAATGCCGGGAAAAACGTCTCCCAATAGAGGAAATAGCTGAAGCGCTCACCATCGGCCGCCATCAGGCGATGCATGAGCGTCGTGCCACTGCGGGCATGACCAACGATAAACACCGGTGTCTTAACTTGCTGGCGCCACAGAGCGGGAAAGAACACGTAGTCCAGCAAGAAACACAGCTGGTGCATGAAAGTCTGCAACGGCACCAGGACTATTAGCTTCAACAGGGTTCTATTGCGTCCAGGCCACTGTCGTTGCGCCCAGGTATAGGCCAGTACTTTTCGATAGTACAAAAAGTCAAAATACATCGCGCATCTCTCACTATCATCCGCCAGCCCCAGCATATCGCACGTCAATGTATTCTCAACTTACGTTGATGCGCTGATGTGACCCTGCTTCTCTTTGATTTTATTGAACTAATAGGAGAGCATCGGGTAGCACTTATGTTTTGCCTACAGTGGTAAACAACAATGGTTGATAAAGAACCCCCGCGCCCACGCAAGCATCCGCAACAACGTCGTTCATTATTATTGGTGAATGCACTCCGGAAAGCTTGCCTGAAGATTCTGCAGGAAGAAGGCCCGGACCAGTTGACCACTCAGCGTATTGCAGATGTCGCTGAGGTGAATATTGCGTCGGTCTACCAATATTTTCCCAATAAAGAAGCGGTTCTGGCTGGAGTCTACGAGGAGGTTGCGCAACAACAAGCCAATGCCACATTCCAGAGCAACCTTGAAATCGATGTGCTTTCCCGACAGTCGCTTGAAAAGACTCTTGCCGCCATTATCGACCTGGAAGTAAAACAGTTGCTTGCGCTTTATAAGCTCTATCCAGCTTTTTGTGACGAGTTCTATCGGAGTTTTGACATTCACGAAAAGGTGGATCAGATAACGCAAACCGAGCAAAACCCATCCTGGGACGATTGGTTCCCGCGCTTCTTGGCAAGGCATAAATCGCAACTGCGCGAGGCCGACATCAACACATTGAGCGTTATTGTACTGAATACTCTGCAGGGAAACCTGCAATCGACAGCAAGATTGGAATCAGAATTACTTGAATGTAGTAAATTCAGAGTAGAGCTGATGTATCTCTTGCTGGCCTATCTCTTGCCGGAACCAAGGACACTCGATGAGTGCCGAACCTACTTCGACTAGATATTTTGCTCAGGCACCTCGCCACCCAAAAAACTATCTATCGCATGCTGGGACATCATTCCGATCAGTTCTTCCCTGTCTGCGTTTTGTAGCATCTTTCGATTCTGACGATTGTGTTCACCGGCAATCAAGGTGGGTTGATTGCCAAGTGCACCAAAGGCCTCATCTACAAGTTCGTCAGTCGTCTGAAACGTCGATGTGTCAAGATGCTTGTAACCTGCTTCGGATGTCGACAAGGTCATTCCTGCAACACAGGCCAATACGTCCACATTGTAGGGCTTGAACTCCCCCCACAAAGCTTCCGCCAAGGCTATGTCATATGCCTTCGTCGCCGAATAATGTGCGTAGTAGGGTGATCCCTGTAATCCAGCGCCTGAAGACATGAGAATGATTCCGCCAGACTTTCGAGCCAGCATCGACTTCCCGAAATGGTAGCTGAGCACCATCGGACCGGTTACATTGATGGCTATCCTCTTTTTTTCAAATTCAAGGCCGGTGTCCTTTTTGTAGAACGGTCCAACGTCTGCAAGCGCGGCATTGTAGACCACGAGACCGACCTCTCTGTCGCCTACCGCAGTGGTAATAATATCCAGCATGTCGGGCTGGGATAGATCCAAACGAATACCAAGGCACTCGACGTCGCAGGTTTTGGCCATGGTCCGTGTAAAGCCATCAAGCGCGTCATGACAGTTGTCAATCACAATGATATTCAATCCCAGCGAGGCAGCGCCTTGTGAGAATGCAGCTCCAATGCCTTGAGCACCGCCAGCGACCAAGGCCCACGGTCCGTAGCGATCGAACGTTGTAGTCATCACTTCTCCATCCTTTTTTCATTTGCTCGGAAATCAGAACACTGCAGGCCGTCGTAGACGCCGGGTGAATTGTAACGGACCGTCCCGGCCGTGTACCTCGGCTTTCACTTATCCAACTCTTGGGGAGAATTGTTAGACTTTCGCCAATCTTGACTGGGAGCACGGTCATGAAAGGACAGATCGTACTGGTTACGGGTGGGGCAAGCGGCATAGGCCGACTCTCGGCGCAGAAGTGCGCCGAGTCTGGCGCCTCAGTCGCGATCATCGACGTCGATGAGAAAGGCATGGCGGAAACTGCCGAGGGTTTGCCGGCAATTCGATGTCATGCGGCCGATGTCTCGGATGTAAGCCAGGTCGACGCGGTCGTGAGCCAGGTGGTGGCGGACCTGGGCCGCATCGATCGCGTATACAACGCTGCGGCAATCATGCCTTACGGCAAACTCCTGGAACAGGATGCGGCCGTGATACGCAAGATGATGGACATCAACTACGGTGGCCTGGTTAACATTTCCAAAGCCACGTTGCCGGCGATGATTGAGCGGGGCAGCGGCATATTCGTCAGCTATGCCTCGATGGCGGGCTGGTTCCCGATGCTCATGACCGGGGCGTATAACGCTTCAAAGTTTGCCGTCGTGGCTTATACGGAAGTTCTGTATCATGAAAACCGCGAGAGTGGCGTGCAGTTTGCCTGCGTATGCCCGAACGTGATCAACACACCGCTGCTGCAACAGGCGCGGGACACCGTCTGGCCGAAAATGCTGGACCAGGGAGAGAGCTGCGAGCCCGATGTCATCATCGACTTAGTCGAGCAGTCATTGGAGCAAGGCGAGTTCTGGGTGTTCCCGGGACCGGACACGATACGCGGCTGGCGCATGCGGCGCTGGTTCCCCGAGATGATGTGGAAGTTCGTACACAAGACCGAGGGTTGGTGACTAGCTTTCGGCGCCCATGCTGAGGGGCAGCTATTCCCGATAGCGGCCTCTCGAACGGTAAGTCTCAGACCAGAGTGACAGACGGCAGTCGGCCAGAAGCGGTCATTCACGGAGCGACAACTTAGCGCATTTTCACGTCCTGATCGCATCATTCTGAAACTCTTTGATCAAGTTTGGCATGATCAGGTCTTGTTCCACCTTAGCTCTCATCAACAACGCCATCTCCGATCTGCAGCCTCGCTCTATTGATTCTCGTGCCAAGTCTTTCATACCGTCCCGGTAGTTCATTTTTGATCCAGCCGGACCTTGCGCAGCTGTATCGACTATATTTTCGCCGTCTACCAGGATCATGAGCTTTCGCAAACTAGCCTCAGTTAGCGGAATCTCAATTCGGGAACCGGGGCATTGTTCATTGTATTCTTCGGCAAACCACATCGCGTTGATGTAGGCAGCGACGTCCGCCAATCGCTCATCGGAGTCCCCAACGAGCGGCACAAGACAAAATGCCATTACCACGACGCATTGCATCAGCCTTGACATATTTATTCACCTCGGGTCAAGCAGCTCGAGACAATTCTAGGTAGAAGAGGTCTGTACAAACTAGACTCATAGCTCGATTCGACGCTTAGAACATGAGACGCGAGTCGCAGTAACTTGCAATATAGGGCAGATGGCCGCTTTGGGTGTGCGCCGTGCTAAGGCGGCGTTTTCCAGTGGGTGCAAGTCCCACCCGGCCATTATAGCTCCAGCCGGAAGCAACCGGAGCAACTGTGGAGGTAACAAAGCGGTTGAAGCCTTCGGTGAAGCGTGCCGCGAAATATGGTGGCAGCGCGAGTGTGCAGGCCGTAACGTGAGTGAACGCCGAGCAATCCTCGAAAAGGACGTTGCACAGGCCGACCCGATCACCCTTTCGGGGAAGGCTGATATTGCTGTGGGAAAGAGCTAAGAAGTCCCGCAGTCGCTGTGCCGGGGTAGTAGCGACAGCATGCACACAAGGAAAACGCACGCAACACGGGAAGCCCGATGGCGTGGTCGGTTGTGACAACCAACCTGAGGCCGGTGACGGTCAGAAAGGGCGCTATGGGGTGGCGGAAAGGCCCGTAGTACCGGGGAAGCCGGGTAATTCCGGTGGAGGAAAGGGGCCTTAGTTCAAGGCTGGCACTGAAAGTAGCAAAGCACGGGAGATTGGGGTAACCCTAGGAAACTCTGTAAATGTGCGGGAGCTGCGGAAGGCGCCACATGCTGAAGCGAAGGAAGCATCCGGAGTTTGATCCGGGCAGCGGATGAGCGCCCAGGCGGTGGCATCAGCGGTTCTTCTCGGAACACCGGTTCGATAGACGCTGGAGTTACACAGCTCTATGCGGTGGCCCGGTGAACTGCGATTAACCTTTCGTGTGCGAAGGTATGTGTCTTGTCCGAGAGCCGGATGCGGGAAATCTGCATGTCCGGTTCGATGAGCGGGATGTGGAAACGGAGTGATGGTTCGGCTGCTAGGGCACCGCCAGACGAAAGGGGCGGTAACAGACAACGCCGATCCTTAGGCCACCGCGCCACATCTCGACTCTACCATCAACAGCCTGCCAAACTACTAAAGCGTGAGTGTCCGCTATCCGCGGCTCAGCTCCGCCAACAGCTCGGGCAACGATACAAGGGCAAACGTCGTCGAACGGTCACTAATAGCGTAAGGAATCACCAGCTTATCGTTGTGGAGCATGCCGCCGCATGAATAGACGACGTTCGGGACGTAGCCGATGCTCTCATCTTCAATCGGCTGAAGCAGCGGTCCGGAAAGACGGCCGATGACTCGGGAAGGGTCGTCACGGTCGAGCAATGCGGCGCCTATAGAGTATTGGCGCATCGGACCGACGCCATGCGTAAGCACCAGCCACCCGGACTCGGTCTCTATCGGTGACCCGCAATTGCCGATCTGGATTATTTCCCAGGGAAACTTGGGCTCGAGAAGGAGCTCGGCCTCGTTCCAGAATAGTACGTCGTCGGACTTCAGGAGGAACAGATTCTCGTTGTCGATGCGACCGAGCATCAGGAACCGGCCACCGACCTTCCTTGGGAAGAGCGCCATGCCCTTGTTGAGGGCGTACTGACCGCCCAGCGTCCGAATCTCGACCTTGTCGAACCCGGAAGTCTTGAGAAGCTGAGGCATGATGTTGGAGCCATCGTAGGCCGTATAGACGCCGAAATAGCAAATTCCGCCATCGTCGAAGTCAAATTTCACTAGCCTCACGTCTTCGATTCCGTGACTCTCGGCGTCCGAATTCGGGAAGATAACGAATTCGGACACGTCTTCGAGCTCCGGCAGGTGCAGATCGTAGTTCGCTCGTGCGAGAGCAATCATCTTGTCGGCTGTCTCGCAGAATGACAGAGCAGATTCGTGTGACTGCCGCACGGCTTCGATCGCCAGATTAAGCTCGACAAAACTAAACGCTTCGCCCAACTGTTTCAGTACCGCATCGGTCGAGGTTCCCGACGCACCTATCTCGATGAGCTTCTTCTGGTAGTTCTTTTTCTCGAATTGTCGATTTTCAACGACTTGAAGCGGGCGGCTGTACTGACCAATAGGCTCAATTTCAATTCGATTGTCGCGATCGATCACGCCACGACGGAAGACGACCGACGACACATGCCCTTCGCCGGTCGCCCGCAGGCTCATAACAAAACGGGTGCTTTGTACCGCGGCTGTGTCCTGCACAATGGCCGGCACCATCGAAGGATTGAAAAGTGCCGCCGACTCGATCGCGTATTCCATCGTGAAGTAGGCACCAATCAAGAGTCGCCGTCCGTCATCGAGATCATCCCCATCGGCAATGAGGTGTTTGACCGCATCGTAGTTGTTTTTGGCAATCGCCACGGGGTCCGAATGTTTCTCTTGGAAGCTCTGCCGGAGATCCTTCAACAATTCGGACACTGTGGAGCGGTCGAGCGCGCGAATCCGCTCGATGATTGCGCGCAACCGTTTTTCGTCGCCCGGTCCAAAGAATCGAGCAATGACTCGCCCTGGGTCTGGGTCGAGCTGCTCGGAAACACGTTCGATTTTCACTCGTGAACGGTACATTGTCTCGATAGTCTAGCGCACAAGCGGCTTCGTGCGGTTCAGGGATTGTCCCAGATTGCCACGATCCCGCGTGAGGTGCCGACATATGCCGTGCCGTCGGGCGCCAGTGTTATTGGTGCCCAGTTGTTGTCGTAGTCGCGGCCTGCGCCCGTGAGAATTTTGAATTTCGTTTCGCCGGTCTCAAAATCGAGTGCGGTGAAGTACCAGGCGTTTTCGCCATCGTCCTGCGGCATGAAGGTATAGAAATAGGCCAGGCCGCTGCCGAGCGAAAGTTTCGGCACCGTCGACGTCGAGCGTTCCTGCGATTCCCAGATCGTGTCACAGCCGGACTCGTCCTCACGAATGTCGATGCGCGTGATGCCGCCACCGGCATTGCTCCAGTCGTGTTGCCCGCGCGCGTGCGTGTAGCCGGCGTTGTTTTCGAGCATGATCGAGCGATTGAAACCAATCATCGAGTTGTCGGTAACGGAATGCCCTTCCTGGAATATCGGAACGCTGCAGACCCGGCGCTCGCCGTCGACGTCCTGGGCGCGTCTGTAAACGATCAGGTTCATGCGGCCGTCCGCGTTGTCGGTAATTGTCACGTAGTCATCGCCGAGTAGCGTGGGCGTTGTACCGCTGCCTTGGTTAATGGTGCCGACTTTGCGGCCCGAGCCCCGGTCGTAAGCTTCGCGCCAGCCGATGACGGGTTGCCCGTCTGCGGCCGCTTCGAACCGGTACATTGCGTGGTCCGAGACAATGAACACACCATCTTCCGCAACAGAAAATCCGTTCTGGATTTCCTCGCCCTCGAGTTGCATCCATTCCAGCTTGCCGTTGTCCATGTTCAAAGTTCCGATGCGGCCGTGCCGCGTGACCCACCAGATTAGTCCGCCAAAGTCGGGCATTACGCCCGTGATCGGATCGCATTCGCCTTCGGGCGAACGGTTGGTGGGCGATACACAGTCGTGCGGCACCGTGTCCGACAAGTCCCAGGCTCCGTCATCGTAAAAATCCCAGTCACCACTGTTGTCCTGGCGGTGACCGATTCGGCGCACGGTCTGGCTGCTGTCCGCCATGACGACGCGATCTTTGTTGTCGAGATAGAAATACGCGCCGGAACTGTCGTCCATAATCTTTTGCTTGTCGCGCTCGAAAATAGCTTCCCAGGTCGAGGGCCGCATCGGCAGCTTGATGAGCGCCAACAGGTTCAGCGTGCGCGGCTCCATGAGGTAGATGCGAAACCCGGTCGCTGCCGCGCACAGTGCGACGAGTTTGCCGTCACTATCGAATGTCAACGTCGCGCATTGTCCGCCGGGCATTTTCGTGCCCCGCCGTGTAACGACCTGCGGATTGATACCGAGCGGCGCCACGCCCGAATGCACGTCCGAACTCTTCGCATCGGCGTGCATCGAATTCACGCCCTGGGCTGCCATGTAGGGGTGCGGGGCAATTTCCATCGTCAGCGGTTTCGCATCGGGCGAAGCGCCAATAAACGAAGCCGCGTTGTGCGGCATGCCTTCAATAGGTCGGGGTTCGGTCGGTTCGCGGTTCCAGAGACTGAAGATCAGGAACAGGACGAAGACAACGGCAGCAATGTTTATGAGTATTCGCATGGAGGCCTCAACGTTGCACCTCGAAGGTGCTTGTCTTGCGGTCCCAGGTCCCCTTGTCGAGGCCCTTCTCGCGCAGTTTAAACTTTTGCACTTTGTTGGTCGGCGTATACGGCAAAGTGCTTACGAAGTTGATGTATCGCGGCACAAAATAGTGTGGCGCATTGTCGTTAATGAATCTCGCGAGCGTCTCGTGCGAGAGCGGCGCATTTTTCACCAGAATAACATCGATTTTGAGTTCCTCTTCACCTGCGATCTCTTTAGCCGGGATGCCGAATGCGGCCACGTCAGTAACACCGGGGTGCCTACGGACGATACTCTCGACTTCCATCGTCGAGATGTTGCGCCCGGCGAAGCGGATGGCGTCCTTTTTTCTATCGGCGAAGAAGAAAGCGCCTTGCCCATCGACGCGAGCCAGGTCGCCCGTGCAGAACCACTCGCCGCGCCACGCATTTGCCGTCGCCACGGGGTCATTGAGATAGCCGTTACATACGACATTCGCTTCGAGCGGGCGGATGCGCACTTCGCCGACTTCGCCCCACGCCACTTCGTTGTCGTTGTCGTCGAACAGCCGCACGTCGGCGTCGTCGAGCGGAAATCCCATCGAGTTGGACGGGACTTCGCCGTCACGACCGGCTTCGGTCGTGATTACCATGCACTCGCTCTGGCCGTAGCCCGTGCCGAGTATTTTCACGCCAAAGCGCTCCTCGAATGGCGTTTTTATCTCGGCCGGCATAGGCACGGCCTGCATTGCGCGCAGTGGATTGTCCTTGTCGTCGGAGCGTCGCGGCGCATTCCAGAGAAACATGTGCATCGCACCGAGCGTAAAAGTCTGCGTTGCTCCAAACCGTCGAATGCGATCCCAGAAAGTAGTCACCGAGAAGCCGGGTTCGATTACAACCGGAATGCCTTCGGTCAGCGCGCGAAAAATACTCGTGTTCCAGGCTGCCGCATGGTACAGGGGCAGAACGTTTAGTATTACGTCGCCGGGCTGCGAATCGTAGATGACCGAAACGCCACGATGGATCGGGCGCAACCAACCATTGTAACTGACCATGACGCCTTTCGATCTGCCGGTCGTACCCGAGGTCCAGACGACAGCACAGGTATCGCCGTAGTCGAACGCATCGAGGTCCGGTTCGAAAGGCGTGTTTTCGAGCAAATCATCAAAGCTGATTGCGTGGGGCAGGGCGCTCTCACCGACTACCACGAGTTTCTCGTCGCCAAGATGCTCGCTTATCGACGAAACGCGCTCCTCGAAGCTCGTGTCCGTAATGAGCACTTTTGCACGGCTGCGGATTATGGTATCGGCAAGCCACTCGCCCTTATAGTCGGTGCTGACGGGAACCCAAATTGCCTGTAGTTTGTTGACGGCCAATGCGATCAGTGTTGCTTCGGGACAGTTTTGCAGTAGGAACGCGACGCGGTCTCCCGCCGATACGCCGAGCTCGCGCAAGCCACTTGCAAGCGAGCCGGTGAGTTTTTCAGCTTCAGCGAACGAGATTTGACGGTTCTCGTCAATCAGGAATGGCGCATCTGGTATTCGGGTTGCCTGCAACCACAGAATCTTCGGTAGGATGCGATTCTTGGAATCGCTGAGGTCAATTCTGTGCATCATCCGCCACCGTGTCAGCTTCAGGATTCGGTGAGGAGAAACTTCTGCACTTTTCCCGACGCGTTGCGCGGCAGTTGTTCGATGAAACAAAATTCGCGCGGCACTTTGTAGTTTGCCATGTTGTCGCGTGCCCAGGCAGTCAATGTATCTGCATTGACGTTCGTACTACAGACGACAAATGCCCGGCCGACTTCGCCCATGCGTTCGTCGGTTTTTCCGACGACAGCAACATCGCTAACTGCGGGATGATTTAACAACAGGTTTTCAATTTCCGCGGGGTAGCAATTGAATCCGCCAGAGATATACATGTCCTTGGCACGATCGGTGATCTTGAGATAGCCATCTTCATTCTGCCAGCCGATGTCACCGGTATCGAGCCAGCCATCGTCACTGATGGTTTCCGCGGTTGCCTCCGGGTCATCGAGGTAGCCCTGCATGACATTGAAGCCGCGCACCTTGATATACCCCGCGTCGCCTGCGGGCACGGGCTCGTCGTTATCATCCACGACCTTGACGTCGATGCCCGAGATCGGGCGGCCCGCGGTATTGGCGATCGTTTCGAAGTCGTCGCCGTTGCGACAGATGCTAACAACACCGCACTCGGTCAGGCCGTAGCCGGTGTAGACGCTGTCGAAGCCCAGCACGTTCTTCATGTCGCGAACGAGTTGTACCGGCACCGATGCAGCACCGGTCACAGCGCAGCGCAGGGAACTTAAGTTCGTATTGCCGAGGTTCTCATGCGCGAGTAGCAACTGGAACACGGTCGGTGCTCCCGGCAGCATCGTAATGCCATCGGTTTCGATGCGACTTAAGATCCTGTCGCTGTCGAAAACCGCTTCGGGCAGCACGGTCGCGCCGGTCAACAAGCACGTTAGCCAGCCGGACTTGTAACCAAAGGTATGAAAGAACGGGTTGACGATCAGATAGCGGTCGTTCTCGGTCAGGCCGACGGCCTCCGACCAGGTATCGAAGATGGCAACGACCTGGCCGTGCGTACTCATGACGCCTTTCGGCGCCCCCGTCGTGCCGGATGTGTACATGATGTCGCTCAGGCTGGTTCCCGAAACGTCTGCAAGGCGCGCATCCAGCGTCTCCTGGCTGATATCGACTGCTTTGGTCAGGAATTGCTCGAGCGTCTGGCCGGCACGATCCTGGCCTCGCATCAGCACGGTGTGCCAGAGATGGGGCAGGGACTCGTCGGCCAGCATCGCCGGGTAGTTCGTGTCGAGGAAGTCCGTTACCGTGAACAGCATCTTGCACCTTGAACGGCGCAAAATGTCGCCGGCCTCGGCGCCTCTGTAGCGGGTATTGATGGGGACGAGCACGCCACCCGCCATCTGGCCGCCAATGGCCGTCCAGATCCATTCGTGAATGTTGGGCGCCCAGATCGCGAATCGATCACCAGGCTGCAAGCCGGCTACGATAAACGCACGTGCGGCGCGGCGGGATTGTTCCACAAGGCCTGCAAACGTCAGCGTCGTGTCTCCGTCGATAACAGCGGCCTTATCGGGCCATCGGTCTGCAGCTCTGATGGCGACATCGGGTATCGTTCGGCTCAGGTCAATCATGTGAAGATTCCGCGCGTGGATAATTCGTATAACCGTCGGCACCCGGCGTATAAAGCGTTTTGACCTCGAAGCCGGCAAGCTCTGCACCACTCGTGAAGCGCTCGACCAGGTCCGGATTGCCGATGAAGTGGCGGGCGAAAGAGATCGCGGCGGCCGTGCCTGAAGTGATTGCCTCGTTGGCTTCAATGAAATCGTAGCTGTCGTTTAGGATCAGTGGTCCATCGAAGTGCTTGCTCGCGAGAGCAATATTGTCGACCGGCCCTTTCGGCATGCGTATCACGTGCAGGTAGGCGAGGCCGAGCTTGTTCACGGCGTTCAGTAAGACCGCAAAAGTTTCTTCCGGGTCTTCATCGGACAGGTCGTTGAATGGATTGCCGGGGCAAATGCGCATGCCGATGCGGTTCATTCCGTCGACAGCACCCATGGCCTCGAGTGTTTCGACGACGAAGCGTATGCGATTCTCGACGCTGCCGCCGTAACAATCGTCGCGTTGATTGGTACCCGTCGACAGGAACTGCGCGGGCAGATAACCACTCGTACAATGTAATTCGACGCCCGCGAAACCGGCGCCGTAAGCATTTGCCGTGGCTTGCCGGTATTCATCAATGACACCGGCGATCTCGTGAGTTTCTAGTGCGCGGGGCACATCGAAGTCGACCATGCCCTCGGGATCGGTAAACATCTGGCCATTCGCCTGTATCGCGGATGGCGCGACGGTTTCGGCACTTTCATCCTTGTTATAGCGGCTGGCTATGCGTCCGCAGTGCATGAGTTGTACAACTATGTTGCCGCCGGCCGCTCGTACCGCGTCGACGACGGTTGTCCAGCCAGCAATTTGCACTTCGCTGTGAATGCCCGGTGTGCGTGCATAACCCTTGCCGTTGGGGCTCGGCTGCGTGCCTTCCGTAATGATTAGTCCGGCGCTGGCGCGTTGCGCGTAGTACTCAGCGTGGAGCGCTGTTGGCGCGTCACCGGCACCGGCACGACTGCGCGTCATCGGCGCCATAACGACGCGATTCTTCATTTCGATCGCGCCGAGTTTTGTTGTTTCCAGGAGTATCTTGCTCATCAGTCTGCGGTGCTCTAGCGAATTCGAATGCGCGGATCGGGCGTGCCGCGACGCATGCGGTTAAGAAATTCGTCCAGAGGCGCGGGTTCAGCAACTTGGGGCTCGTCATCGCCTGGCGTATTGGCCCAGAACTCCTGCCACGATGGAAACAGTTCATGGTACGCGCCGTCGTACGGCTCGCGATCGGGCCAGCGCATCTTGTGTGCGCCGATCGGTGGTTTGTTCAGATCGGTTGCGTACCAGTAACAGGGCAGGCGACGGCGAAAATACCAAATCCCATCGATACGTTCGTAATCATCCCAGTACAGCATCTGCATGATCACCCACTCATCGCCGGTCTCGTGTTCATTCTTGGAATAAACGACGCCATGTGCATGATTGGCATCATCGAATTCGATGATGTGATTGCCGATATGGTGCACCGTGCCCGTGAATTGCAAGCGAAGGGTGTCGTCAAGCCAGCGTTTCAGGTGCGCGCGGCCGGTTTTCTCACGGCTGACGCGGATGTCGGCGGCAAACAGGTTTACGTGTGCATCGAGATCGCGCATGTCCAGCGACAGCGCGTACTTGGCTGCGAGCTGGCGGATGGCGTCGAGAGACTCGAGGCGCTCAAGGCGTGCTGAAATCGCATCGTTCATGTTGTTTGGTTTCGCGACCGGAATTCTTTATTTTCACGCAATCAAACAGTATTATCAATCACGAACGAGTATATTCGCGTTTTCTGGAAGAAAAATTACGCATATTGAACACGGCGAGTATGACGGGGCCAAGGGAAACGAACCAAATGCGAACTGACAATCAAGCAGCCGAGGCCGTGGACGTCGACGACCTGGATCGCGAGATCATTGGCCTCCTGCAGGATGACGGACGGATGTCGATACAAGATATTGCCAAGGCACTGTCATCGACGTCGTCCACAGTCCGCAAGCGAATCCGGCGCCTCGAAGAGGCCAGTATCATGCGCGTCGTTGCGGTCACCGATTTCTCGGCGGCTGGTTATGAACTCCTGATCGCAGTTGGCATACAGATCGAGAACCGCCGCCCCGAGGATGTCGGCCAGGAACTCGCCAAGCTGCCGGAAGTCTTCAGCGTCAACCTGGTGACCGGCGTCTGCGAACTGGAAATACTTGTGGCGGCCAGGGATTTCGCGGAGCTCTCGCATTTTTTGCACGACAAACTGCCGAGAATTTCTGGAATATCCAAACTTGCGCCGGGGCTCACTGTCGACGTGCTTCGTTACGAGTCAGGGTGGGTGGCAACAGTATGAGCAAGCGCAAGTTGGATGAAGTAGATACGCGAATCCTCGAGCACCTGTCACACGATGCGCGCCTGAGTAATCGCGAGATCGCCGAGGCCCTCGATCTGGCCGAAGGAACAGTTCGGGGTCGTATCAAGCGCCTGCAGGCTGACAAGGTGATCAAGATTATGGCGATCGCCGATGTGCGTGTCCTGACGCAACATGAGAACCCGATGATGGCGTATATCGGTATTCACGCGGAGTTGGACGGGCTGCGCGAAACCGCCGAAAAAATCGCCAATCTGGAGTTCGTCCGTTTCACAGCAACGATGCTCGGCCGCTATGACATCCTTGCAATATCGTTTGTCGGCTCGGCCGAAGAGCTGATTGAGCATGTCAATGACGAGATTATGACCGTCTCCGGCGTCAAACATGTAGATACCAAGTTAGCGATCAAGTCCCTGAAGTACGACTATCGCTGGGGCCGTATCGTCGATTAGGCGGTTTTTCGACAATATATTTACGCGAATAGTGTATTTTTTCTCCTAAAACGGTTAATATTCGTAATTAATTACGACTAAATTGACTATTTTGGCTATACCAGCAAGCTCGATATAGCAGGAGAATCACCATGGCTACTACCGCCGAAGCTGTCGCTGCAGCAAGCAGTGGCGCTATCAATATCGATCCTTACCTCAAGAACTTTGCCGTTCGCGGGCCGGAAGGCCGTGCGCAGCGACGGGTGCTTGCCGAGTCGGTCGGGGACCTCAAAAAATCCGGAATGATTCGGTCATTGGTACCGACGCAATGGGGTGGGCTTGCAGTTACACCGCAGGAGTTTTTCCGTGCGCAAATCAAGGTGGCCGAGGCGGACATGAGCACGGCCTGGATCGCGGGGGTGATCGCGGTTCATGCATTCCAGATAGCTCTGATGGACGAGCAGGCGCAACGCGATGTCTACGGCGAGGATCCGGACACTTGCGTCTCGAGCTCGTACAACCCCGTTGGTGGCAAGACCGAAGCAGCCGATGGTGGATTGATGCTTAGCGGCCGCTGGGGCTGGAGTTCGGGGTCCGACCACTGCAGCTGGGTGCTGCTCGGCGCGATCGTGGCCGGTGAAGGCTACCGGACATTCCTGGTGCCGCGCCAGGATTACGAGATCGAGGACACCTGGTTTGCGATGGGTCTGCAGGGCACAGGGTCGAACGACATTGTTATCGACAAGCCCGTATTCGTTCCCCACTACCGCACGCATAAACAGATGGACGGATTCAACTGCCTGAACGACCAGGAAAACAAGCTCTACAGCATGCCGTGGGCGCAGGCGTTTGCCCGCTGCGTGTCGACACCCGCGATAGGCGCTGCAAAGCACGCATTGCGGCTGTTCGTTGACAATGCGAGCACAAGCAGCACTGACCCCACGAGACTGATCGGCGATCCTGACATTCTCCGCCGTGTCGCCGAAGTCGAGTACCTCATCGATGAAGTCGAGACCCTGTTGTTCCGTAACTTCGACAACATGGTCGAGTTGCTCCTGGCCGGCAAGGAGATTCCGCTGATAGACCGAGTTCGTTACCGCTACCAGGCTGGCGTCGTTATCGCGAAAATGATCGAAGCCGTCGACCTGTTGTTCGACACGGCGGGCGGTCGCAGCGTGTTCGTCGGATCCGAGATCCAGAACATCTGGCACGACATTCACATTGCGCGTGCACACGTTGCCAACAGCCCGGTCGCATTTGCTCGTAACTGGGGCAACATGGTTCTCGGCGGCGACAATCAGGACGTCTTTATCTAGTCGCTCACTGGGTTCTATCATGTCGAAAACAGTCCCACCACGCGGCGAGATCATCAGCGCCGGTGACTATGACGTACATTACCTGAGTTACGGTGAAGGGCCGGCGGTCGTGCTGTTGCATGGCAGTGGTCCCGGCGCGAGCGGTTACAGTAATTTCAATCAGAACATCGACACGATTGTCGCCGCAGGCCATCGCGCCATTGTCATCGACATGATCGGCTTCGGCTATTCGAGTAAACCGACGGATTGTGATTACACGACCGAGCTTTTTGCGTCGACCGTGAAAGCGGCACTCGACGCGATTGGCGTCGAGAAATGTGCGTTGCTGGGCAATTCACTTGGTGGCGCGATCTGCATACGCATCGCTCTCGATAATCCGGAGTTCGTGACGAGCCTCATCATGATGGCCCCGGGCGGCATCGAGGAACGCGAAACCTATTTTGCAATGCCGGGTATCGCGAAGATGGTTAGCAAATTCGTCGCGGGTGAGCTCGATCGCGACGGCTTGCGCTCACTCTTGCAGATGCTTGTCTTTGATGACTCGCTAGTAAGCGAGCAACTCGTGAATGAACGATTCGCCGTACTTGAGGTGCAACCGAAGGAAGTCCTGTCGCGTATGATCATTCCGTCGATGGCTGCTGACCTGGGCAACATCCGGTGTCCGATCATCGGTTTCTGGGGACAGAACGACGAGTTCAATCCCGTTGGCGGCGCCCAGAAGTTTCTCGAAAAATGCAAAGACTGTCGATTCACGATTGTAACGGATTGCGGCCATTGGGTCATGTTGGAACATGAGCGCATGTTCAATGCCCAACTGCATGACTTCCTGACGAACGGGTACAAATAGCAATGCTTTCGGAATCCAAGATAGTGAATTACGGCGACGAGTTATTCGATTGCATGATGTCGCGTTCCATGGTGCTGCCTTTGACGGATCGCGAGTCAGACCTATCTATAGAAGACAGCTATCAAATCGCCAGGCGTTATCTGAAGAGGCGCGTCGAGGACAACGGTGAGTCGGTCATTGGCAAGAAGATCGGTGCGACGTCGGATGCAGTGCAGTCGATGCTCGGCGTCTTCGAACCGGACTTTGGTTTTCTGACGGATGCTATGCAGGTGAGCGAGGGCGATATTCCGATCGGTACCTTGATTCAGCCGCGAGCTGAAGCCGAGATAGCGTTCCGAATGGGAAAATCACTCATGGGACCCGGGGTTACAGCCACAGACGTACTCGACGCGACAGAGGCCGTGATTCCTTGCTTCGAAGTTGTTGATTCGCGTATTGAGGGTTGGCGCATCAAAATCCAGGACACGATCGCGGACAACGCGTCTTGCGGAATTTACGTTCTCGGCAGTGGTGAAGTCAGCCCAACCGGCATCGATCTCGCCGCTTGCAAGGTTACGGTCACGAAGAACGGTGAGTTCCTGAGCGAGGGACTGGGTTCGGCCGTGCAAGGCTCACCGCAGGCAGCGATCGCCTGGCTTGCCAATACGTTCGGTAAGCTGGGCATGTCACTGAATGCGGGCGAGATCGTGTTATCAGGTTCGCTTGTGCCACTCGAACCGGTCGTACCCGGAGACAGGATGATCATGGACATTCCGGGCATTGGGACAACGATTGCAAATTTCGTCGAATGACGGATTGAAACGGGACGGAAGAATGAGTAAGACGAAAGCGATGATCATTGGCTCCGGAAATATCGGCACGGATCTCATGATAAAGATACGTGATACCTCCGCGGTGCTCGAGATCGCTGCGGTTGTCGGTATCGACCCGAATTCGGAGGGCCTGGCGATGGCCCGGTCATCTGGCATCGAGACGACACACGAAGGCATTGAAGGCGCGCAAAAGCTCGATGTCTGGGACGATGTGCAAATCGTATTCGATGCAACCTCTGCGGCCGCGCACAAACATCATGATGCGGTCTGCCGGGCGGCGGGAAAGCAGATGATTGATCTGACGCCGGCTGCGATCGGACCGTATTGTGTCCCGGTCGTTAACATGGCAGAACACCTCGGTGAGCCCAACGTCAACATGGTGACCTGTGGCGGACAGGCGACGATACCGATGGTGCACGCTGTCCGGCGCGTTTCCGATACCGTTCCGTTTGCCGAGATCGTTGCATCGGTGTCCTCGCGTTCGGCTGGCCCCGGTACACGCGCCAACATCGATGAATTTACGCAGACAACGGCGAAGGGTATCGAAACCGTTGGCGGTGCCGAACATGGCAAAGCGATCATCATTCTGAATCCGGCGGAACCACCGATGATCATGCGCGACACGATCTACACATTGTCTCTGGGCGCATCCGAAGAGGATATTACGGCGTCGGTAGCGGAAATGATTGCCGACGTACAGCAATACGTGCCTGGTTACCGTCTCAAGCAGGAAGTGCAGTTCGAATTATTTGGCATCGACCGCAAACTGAATATTCCGGGCTACGGCGAGACAGCCGGACTCAAGACGTCCATTTTTCTGGAGGTCGAAGGGGCCGGACATTTTCTGCCCAAGTACTCGGGCAATCTCGACATTATGACATCGGCAGCGCTCGGCACAGGCGAGCGCATTGCGGAACTCAAATACGGGGTGGCGGCATGAGCGCAAAAATTACTGATCCGACACAGGAAAAGATATTCATCCAGGATGTAACGCTGCGTGACGGCATGCATCCGATTGGCCATAGCTACACGATTGAGCAGGTGCGCAAAATCGCACAAGCGCTCGATGAGGCTGGCGTCGACGCCATTGAGATCGCCCACGGTGACGGCCTGAATGGTTCCAGCTTCAATTACGGTTTTGGCAAACACACGGACTGGGAGTGGATCGAGGCCGTTGCCGATGCCGTTGACAATGCGATGCTAACGACGCTGATACTTCCAGGTATTGCGACGGTTAAGGAGCTGAAAAAAGCGTATGAGCTTGGCGTCCGGTCGGTGCGCGTTGCAACGCACTGTACCGAGGCCGACGTTGCGAAACAACATATTGAAATAGCTCGCGAGCTTGGCATGGATACCATTGGTTTTCTCATGATGAGTCACATGATCGAGCCCGACGAACTCGCCGAACAGGCGAAACTGATGGAATCCTACGGCGCAGAGTGCGTGTACGTGACGGATTCGGGCGGCGCATTGGATATGGACGGATTTGCCGCGCGCTTCGACGCTTACGATCGCGTTCTGAAACCCGAAACCGAGCGTGGTGTGCATGCGCACCACAACTTGTCGCTGGGGGTCGCGAATTCCATCGTCGCTGTGCAGCATGGAGTGCGTCGCGTGGATGCGTCGCTGGCCGGCATGGGGGCCGGCGCCGGCAACGCACCGCTCGAGGTGCTGATTGCCGCGATCGACCGCAAAGGCTGGCAGCACAGCTGCGACCTGTACAAGCTCATGGATGCCGCCGAGGACCTCGTACGTCCACTACAGGATCGTCCGGTTCGCGTCGACCGCGAAACCTTGTCGCTCGGCTACGCGGGTGTGTATTCGTCTTTCCTGCGTCACGCGGAGAAAGCATCGGAGCACTACGGCATCGACGCGCGCAAGATTCTCGTCGAGCTGGGCAGGCGGCACATGATCGGCGGGCAGGAGGACATGATCGTCGATGTCGCACTCGACCTCGTCAAAGAGTACGAAGAGAAAGAGCAGGCAAAGACGGCCTGAGCCAATCAAGCAAATAAGGGCATCTAAAACATGGCAGTAGCAAGACTCGGATATTTAGGCCTTGTGGCGCAGGATCCCGCGGCATGGGGACCGTTCGGCACGAATCTACTGGGACTGATGTCGGTCCCCGGCGAAGGCAATGGCGTGTTTCTCAAAATGGACGACCACCCATTTCGACTCATGGTCGAGAAAGGTGACGAGGACAAGCTCACGTGCGCGGGCTGGGAAGTCGACAATGCGACCGCTTATGAGGAGACTGTTGCTGCGCTGGAAGCATCCGGTGCTACTGTGACTCGTGGTGACGAGGCCGGCGCGAAGAAACGGTGCGTTACGGACTATTGCGTTTCGGCAGATCCCGCTGGCAACCCGATCGACATTTACCATGGGCGCACCAATGTCGGTGAAGCGTTCGAATCACCCACCGGCGTATCGCGTTTCCTGACGGGCGACATGGGCCTAGGGCATCTTGTCGTGCCGGCACCGAACACGGATGAGACCCACGAGTTCTACAAAGGCGTGCTGGGCTTTGGCGACAGCGATGATCTCAGCCTGCCACCGCCGGCCGAAGGCGCGCCTGAAATGCGGATTGTTTTTATGCATGCGGCCAATCCGCGTCATCACAGCCTGGCCTTGTTCAATTTTCCGGTGCCATCGGGTATTGTGCACCTGATGTTCGAAGTGCCGACTGTCGATGAGGTTGGCGCCTGTCTCGATCGCGTGACCAAAGCTGGCGTGCCGCTGATGGCAACACTCGGGCGCCACTGCAACGACAACATGTTGTCGTTTTACGCAGTCGGCCCCGGCGGAATCGCGGTCGAGTATGGCTGCGATGGTTTACAACTCGACTGGGAGAGCTTCGAGCCCACCAAGAGCACGGTTGCGGACATCTGGGGCCATGAATATCAACCGGTCGAAGTCTGAATAACGAATGGATAAAACAACGACAGCGAGCGACGCAATCGCGACACTAAGCGATGGCATGACCTTGGGAATCGGCGGCTGGGGCCCGCGCCGCAAGCCGATGGCGCTGATCCGAGAGATCTTGCGGTCAGATCTCAAGGACCTGACAGTTGTCTCTTACGGTGGTGCCGACGTCGGCATGCTGTGCGCGAGCGGCAAGATCAAAAAACTTGTGTTTGCTTTCGTGTCCCTTGATTTTATCCCGCTAGAGCCCTATTTTCGCAAGGCACGGCAGGACAGCGGCATCGACATTCTTGAAATCGATGAGGGCATGATGCTGCTCGGGCTGCGCGCTGCTGCGATGGGCTCACCGTTCATCCCAACCGCGGTTGGTCTCGGTACGGATGTCGTAACCCGAAACGGCAGCATCAAAACGATTAATTCGCCCTATGATGACGGCAAAGAGTGGGTCGCGATGCCGGCGTTGAATCTCGATGTTGCACTTTTGCACGTCGATCGCGCTGACAAGCGGGGGGTGTGCCAGATCAAAGGGCCGGACCACTACATGGATGACCTTTTCGTGCGGGCAGCAGGGCGCGCCATAGTCTCCTGCGACGAACTGGTAGTGACGGAACATTTTCATAGTAACCCGGAAGAGTCCCGTTACGTATTCTGGGAACGCAGTGCAACATCATCAATCGTGCACGCACCGTTTGGTGCGCACCCGTCGTCATGCAATCCGCTCTACGGCATCGACGTTGGCCACTTCAAGACGTATGCGGCGAGCGCAAAAGAGGATGGCGGCTGGCAGAACTATGTTGACGAGTTTATAAGTGGCGGTGAGGCACGCTACCTCGACAAGGTCGGCGGCGAATCGCACATCAAATCACTTCCGCTGCCGGTGTACTGATGCTTGTAGATCTCCTCATAACCGCTTGCGCCCGTGCCTGGGAATACGACAGCGAGGTTCTCGCCTCGGGAATCGGCGTTGTGCCGCGACTCGCTGCTTCGCTCGCCATGCACAAGAACCCGGATCTGATGATGACCGACTCGGAAGCCTACATGGTGTCGGAACCCGTGCCGGTCGGACCGCGCAATGGCTATGAGCCGAAGCGCGAGACCTGGATGGGTTTCTCGAGAATTTTTGACAATGTCTGGTCGGGCAAGCGGCATGCGTTGGTTGGCCCGACGCAGATTGATCGATTTGGCCAGGCGAATATCTCGGCGATCGGCGACTATCGTAAGCCGAAAATCCAGATGCTTGGCGTGCGCGGTTTTCCTGGCAATTCAATCAGCCATGCCAACTCTTTCTTCGTACCGAATCACAGCAAACGTGTATTTGTTGAGGGTGAGGTCGACATGGTTGCATCCATCGGCTACAACCCGGATCGACTACCGAAGGGCTACAGTCTCGATGACATCGACATTCGCCTAATCGTGACCAATCTGTGTGTCATGGACTTCGGCGGTCCCGACCACCAGATGCGCCTGGTGTCACTGCATCCCGAAGTAACGAAGGAGCAGGTAATCGAGAACACGGGTTTCGCGATTTTTGTTCCGGACGACGTGCCGGAGACAGCGGTTCCTACAGACGAAGAACTTGCGTTGATCGAGCGGTTTGACCCCAACACGCTACGCGCCCCGGCGGAGCGATAAGTCATGGGCGAAAAGAATACAGTTGCGGCGCGCGAGGATTGGTACACACTGAATACTGAGCAGCCGCGCTTGCTAGGCAGCCGATGCGCGGCGTGCGAAACCTACTATTTTCCGAAGCACGAAAGCTACTGTCGCAATCCCGCCTGCGACAGCGAGACCTTCAATGAGGTTGAGCTCAGTCGGCGTGGCAGGATCTGGTCCTACACCAACGCCGCATACCCGCCGCCACCGCCATTTGTCGCCAACGATCCTTACGAGCCGTTTGCGATTGCCGCCGTGGAACTCGAGAAAGAACGCATCGTCATACTGGGGCAGCTGATAAAAGGAGTCACGGTCGACGATGTGAGTATCGGCGATGACGTCGAACTTGTGCTGCAGTCTCTTTATGAGGATGACGAAAACGACTATGTCGTTTGGAAATGGCGCCCGGTTTCGGGAGCGGCGACATGAGTCATCAGGTGGCAATTCTCGGCGTCGGCATGCACCCCTGGGGTAAATGGGGGCGCAATTTTGTTGACTACGGTGTCAAGGCGGCGCGCGATGCATTGGCCGATGCAGGTGTGCCATGGGCCGACATCGACTTTGTCGCAGGCGCCAACACGATGCGTTGCGGTTACCCGGGCTACGTATCGGGTGCCACGTTCGCACAGGCGCTGGGCTGGTCGGGAGCACGCATTGCCAGCTGTTACGCCGCTTGTGCGTCGGGGTCGCAGGCACTGGATACGGCACGAGCCCAGATTCTGGCCGGGCTGGCCGATGTTGTACTGGTCGTCGGCGCCGATACGACGCCGAAAGGCTTTCTTGCGCCGCAAAAGGGCGACAGGCCTGATGATCCCGACTGGCTACGTTTTCGCCTGCACGGTGCGACGAATCCTGTTTATTTCGCATTGCATGCGCGGCGGCGCATCGAACTCTATGGCACGACCGATGAGGACATCGCGGAGGTTCGCGTCAAGAACGGCAAGAACGGTCTGCACAATCCGTACGCGCGTTATCGCAAGGAGTTCACGCTCGAAGAGGTACTTGAGTCTCCTCTCGTATCGGATCCGTTGCGGCTTTACGAAATTTGCGCCACGAGCGATGGCGGCGCTGCAATCGTCGTTGCGAGCATGGATTATGCAAAGCGGCTGCAGAAGAATCCCGTGACGATCGAGGCGATCTCTACGATTACGCCGACATTTCCAAGCACACAACTCGAAATGCCCGACCTGGCGACCGATTCCGCCGCAAGTGTCCCCGCGCCGGACATGAACTTCCAACCTGCAATCATCAATGCGGCCTACAGCGAAGCCGGCATTGGTCCCGACGATCTTAGTCTAGCCGAAGTCTATGATTTGAGTACCTCGATGGAACTGGACTGGTACGAGTCGTTGCAGCTGTGCCCGCCAGGCGACGGCCAGAAGTTGCTGCGCGATGGCGACACCTATATCGGTGGCAGAATCCCGGTCAATGCCTCGGGGGGACTGTCGTGTTTCGGCGAGGCCGTGCCGGCACAAGCGCTCGCACAGGTGTGCGAACTAACCTGGCAACTGCGCGGCGAAGCCGGCGAACGCCAGGTTGAAAATGCCACACATGGAATCACGGCAAATGTCGGACTTTTCGGCCACGGCTCATCGGTCATCGTCAAGAGTTGATGGATGAGCATTCTGCAAACACGCTTGTGCGAGCTGTTGGGCTGCGAATACCCGATCATCCAGACGGCGATGGGATGGGTTACGGGTCCTGAAATCGTTGCGGCCAGCGGCAATGCCGGCGGCTTCGGTTTTCTGGCCGGTGCGACGATCCCGCCCGATGAAATCGAACGCGACATACTGAAAACGAAATCGCTGACGGATGCACCGTTCGGTGTGAACTTCCACATGTACCAGCCGAACGCCGCCGATATCGTCGATCTCGTCATCAAACACGAGGTACGAGCAGTCAGTTATTCGCGATCACCGGGTGCGGAGATGATCGGACGGTTAAAAGAGCACGGCGTAAGATGTGTGCCGACGATTGGGCTGCCGAAGCACGCTATTAAAGCGATTCAACTCGGTGCTGACGCGGTAACCGTGCAGGGTGGCGAGGGTGGTGGCCACACGGGCTCAGTGCCAACGTCACTGTTAATTCCACAGGTTATCGACGCGGTCGACGGTAAAGTGCCGGTCATCGCTGCCGGAGGTTTCAAGGACGGTCGCGGACTGGTCGCCGCGCTCGCATGGGGCGCGGACGGAATTGCAATGGGAACGCGGTTTCTGATGGCCAAGGAGTCGTCGCCGCCTGACGCAACCAAGCAACGCTATGTCGATTGCAACAATCCGTCGGAGATCATCGTATCGAAGGCTATTGACGGCTTGCCGCAGCGCATGATTAATAACGAGATGCTGCGGCGGCTCGAGAAAGCGAACCCGCTGACAAAATTCATCATTGCGATCGGCAGTGGGCTGAAATTTCGCAAACACACCGGGGCGAGCCTGACGAGCCTGCTCAAATCAGCCATTGCGATGGCGAAGAGTGGTGACATCACTGTGACGCAGGCGATCATGTCGGCGAATGCGCCGATGATCATCCAAAAAGCGATGGTGGATGGACAGCCGGGCAGTGGCGTTCTACCGTCGGGGCAGGTTGCTGGTGTCATCGGAGAGGTACTCTCGTGCAAAGACATCATTCATGGCATCGCGGCAGAAGCCGAAGAGCGTCTGAAAGTATTGGCAGCAATGACAAACAATGAGACATGACAATGAATTCGCCTTATGACATTTCAATAGCCGACGGTATCGCCGAGCTGACCTTCAATCACCCACCCGTCAATGCTTTCGATTCGGCGACCTGGTTTGCGATTGCCAACGCGATAGATGAGCTTGGGCGGAACGACGGTGTGCGCGTCATTGTTATTGCGGCCGAAGGCAAAGGCTTCTGCGCCGGGGTCGACATCAAAGAACTCGCAGCCGACGCGGGCAAGATCGTCGATGTCAATCGCGGCAACTTCGACACGTTCAAAGCGATACACCGTAATCCAAAACCGGTCATCGTTGCTTTACATGGTTTTGTGCTCGGCGGCGGTATCGGCATCAGTGGTGCTGCCGACATTATTATTGCGTCAGAGTGCGCGCGTTTCGGCATTCCCGAGGTCGATCGCGGTGCGATGGGTGGTGGCGCGCATCTGCAGCGCATGTTCCCCGTGCAGAAGGTTCGCTACATGTACTTCACGGGCGAGTTTATCGACGCAACCGAGGCGTATCGTCTTGGCGCGGTCGAGCGTGTCGTGCCGCGCGAGCATCTGATCGAGGTTGCGCACGAGATCGCTGCAAAAATTGCGGCAAAGTCGCCGGCGATGATCCGGCTTGCGAAAGAAGCGCTAACAGGCGTCGAGGACGGCGATCTCGAAGAAAAGTATCGCTGGGAACAGGGCTTTACCTTCGAAGCCTACACAATGTCCGATTCCCAGGAAGCACGCGACGCCTTTGTCGAAAAACGCGACGCCGACTTCGAGAACCAATAGGAGGCGATCCGTGCACCTTCGTTACACACCCGAACAGGACCGTTTCCGCCAGGAAGTGCGCCAGTGGCTGGCAGCACACGTTCCGGCCGAGCCGCTGCCGTCACTCGACACGGCCGAGGGCTTCGAGTTGCATCGCGACTGGGAACGTACACTGAAGTCGGGCGACTGGGGTATGGTGACCTGGCCGACCGAATACGGTGGCCGTGGCTGCGACCTGATCGAATGGTTGATCTTTGAGGAGGAGTACTACCGCGCCGGCGCACCGCTGCGTGTCAGCCAGAACGGCATCTTTCTGCTCGGGCCGACACTCATGGAATTCGGCAACGATGAACAAAAGTCGCGATTCCTGCCGCCGATGGCTGCCGGCGACGAGATCTGGGCGCAAGCCTGGTCCGAGCCGAACGCCGGCAGCGACATGGCCGCGATACGTTCCAAAGCCACTCGCGTTACCGAGAATGATGAAGAATACTATGTACTGGAAGGCCAGAAGACCTGGTCGTCGCGCGCGGTCTTCGCCGACTGGGGCTTCGGCATATTCCGAACTGAGCCGGAGTCCAAACGGCACAAGGGCTTGTCGTTCATACTCTTTCCACTCGACGCAGACGGCGTAACGATTCGACCGATCCGGCAGCTGGACGGTGACGCGGGCTTTGCCGAGATATTCTTCGACAGAGCGAAGGTGCCCGTCGCGAACCGTCTCGGCGACGAAGGGCAGGGCTGGCATATTGCGATGGCGACGGCCGGGTTTGAACGCGGTCTAATGCTTAGAAGCCCGGCGCGTTTTCAGAAGACCGCTGAAAGGCTCATCGATCTTTACAAACAGAACAAGGATCGCGTGTCTCCGGCAACGCGGGAACAGGTGCTCAAGGCCTATCTCGACGCCGAGGCCTATTGCTTGAATACGTATCACACGGCGTCGCGCCTGATGTCAGGTGGCAAGAT
>Ga0255049_10000284_pt1 | contig 31532 bp, 27 predicted proteins | sample JV7_2_3_MG_FD_183615 | JGI IMG/M metagenome (GOLD analysis project Ga0255049, IMG submission 183615) | Seawater microbial communities from Jervis Inlet, British Columbia, Canada - JV7_2_3 | ecosystem: Environmental > Aquatic > Marine > Inlet | place: Canada: British Columbia | collected 2016-10-06 | reverse complement strand
ACTGACCCAAAGCAGACATCGTTACGCGAGACGCACAAGCGCACAACGCGGGAGAATAAGATGCTGCGCAGCTTGATTTTGGACACAATTTTGATGCTACTCCTGACTGCCTGCACCGGTAGCACATAAGATAAGAACTCATCAGAGCAAGTATTTGAAACCGATAAGCAATTCCTGTTGACCTATCCCGATCTGGAAAACTCCGACGGTGACGTGGTGCTAGAGAACGAGCACGTAGTTTTGCAACGGCTCGTGGTGGGTCCTGGGGAATGGGAGGGCATCCACAGTCATCCCGGCAACCAGCTATACGTGCACATAAAGGGCGGCGAGTGGTCTGGCCGCATCGGTGGCGAGCCCGAGTATTCGGGAATTGTCAGTAAGGACGGGGAGGTAGGCTGGATGGACGCGATCCCACTCAGCGCAGGACATGATTCTGGCAACACCGGTGATACGCCCATCGACTTGATCTACGTGACCCTAAAGGGCGATGCGCCGATTGCTCCTGATGTCGAGCATGCGCCACTGTTCTACCCCAACATACCGATAGAATTGCTGCTGGAAAACAATCGGATGATCGTTCAGCGGGTGAAGATCGAGCCCGGTCAGTGGGAGGGCATCCACGGTCACCCCGGCAACCAGGTTTTTATCCACATCAAGGGCGGAGCGTGGTCTGGCCGCAGGGGCGGTAAACCTACCAATTCCAGAATTGTCAGAGAGGACGGTGCAGTCGGCTGGATGGACGCCATCGACCTTGGCGAGGAGCACGACTCCGGGAACATCGGCGACACGACCATCGACCTTATTTGGATCACGCTCAAGTAATGGACGAGTCTCAATACTTGACGTCGCTATTCGAGAAAGTATGGGAAGCACTCTCAGCTCGTGTGGAGTTGATTTCGATGAGACAGTGCGACGATTTCTTCTCGGTATCAACTTCGAACCGTATGACTGGGGAAAACGGGTTCTCTAACGGAATGTTGACCGTCCGCTTTTGGCGGTGATTTCAGATGATCATCGCAACACTTTATCTTAGAAGCAAAAGATGAGGTGTATTTATGGGCAGGGAAATTGGCTACGGTTTTACAAACGCACGACGACAAGAACTGTGGGATCGCTATCAGCGTGGGGAGTCACTGAACGCGATTGCAAGAGCATTGGGTAAGAGGTCGTCGTCGATCTATAACCATTTGAGGCCTACCGGTGGTATCCGCCCGGCGCCGAGGAAGCGCTCGCGGTTGGCGTTGACGTTGGTTGAACGCGAAGAGATCTCCCGAGGTATCGTCGCAGGGCAGTCGATCCGTGAGACAGCCAGGGCACTGGATCGTGCGCCCTCGACAGTGAGCCGGGAAGTTCGCCGCAATGGGTCACCAGCCGCCTGCCAGCAGTTTAACACTCGACCGGCAGCTCGCGGCCGGCTGCAAAGCAACTATACTCAAGATACACATTGAGAGGCTTCGATGGGGAATCCCATGTCCGTTTCACGATCTCTGATAGTTCTACTTGTAGGCGTACTGGGCGGTGGTTGTGACTCGAGCAAGGTTGACGCGGATCGAGAGAGCGCTGTTCCGCTTGCCCATGACGCCGTGCTGGCGATGCCGGGTGCGGGCACGCTAGAGATTTCTACAGCTGAGTTACAACGAATACTCGAAGATCAGAGCGCTGTGGTGCTGGACACTCGCCCCTACAGAGAGTGGTCGGTCAGTCATATTCCCGGTGCTCTCAATGTAGCCCCAAAACCGGGCGTACCGATGGCGCTGTACACTTCAGATGTAGCAGAAATTGGGCGACTGGTTGACGAGGACAAATCACAACCACTGGTGCTGTATTGCAATGGTCCATTTTGTGGCAAGAGCAAACGCGTGGCCAAAGAGTTACTCGAAGTCGAATACACGAACGTGAGTCGTTACCAGCTTGGAGCACCAGGGTGGCGCACCCTGGTCGGCGTCATGGAGATTGAACCGGACGGCGTACGGTATGTATTCAACAACGACCAGACCGCCGTTTGGATTGATGTTCGAGATCCTCCGACATTTATGGAAGGCAGCATTCCTGGCGCCAGAAATCTACCGCACGGTGGAGTACTGCCCGGGAAAGACGTGGGAGAGGTCTTCGCGGCCAAAAATGATGGCCGACTTCCTATGGAAGATCACAATACCCGCATAATTGTTTTCGGCCAAGATAGCGACCAGGCACGTGAAGTGGCGGAAGCCCTGGCTCGTGAGGCTTTTCACAACGTATCCTATTTTGCGGGAAGCTATGAGGTCGTTAAGGCATCCATTGATCGGTAATTCCCAAATACTCTGTCGCCGCTAGCCACCTCCATGCTCTCCTTTGGGTCGAGCGAAGGCCCACGATCAACCAAGCCGCCAACCTATTTTAATTGCTGCTGCTATGCCCAGCATAACGGGTACGCCGATCAGCACATATGGAATCCACTTGAAACTGGTTTTCCGATTACTGCGCCTTAAGTTCTCCTCATCACGATCAAGCAGCCATCCCTCAATCGTGTCGAATGCCTTCCTGGCCCCAATCACGTAAAACACGGCGGCGAACGTAACGAAGAATCCGCTTAGTAAGAATAGCGTAATGATCAGAACCAGCAGCTTGTTCTTATTACCCTGTAATGCAGCACAAACGAGCTCGTCAATATCCTTTGCAGTCGGCAAGTGGTCAGCTGTTGCATGCCAATCTTCTTCTACGAACACTTTGGTCTTTGCATAACTTACCAGGCTGGCAAACGCATCCATCCGTGGAAAGTAAACAAGCAATCCTCCCGCCAACAGGGAAAACAAACCCTCGATATCCGGTCTCGACCACCATATCGACCCAATTTCTCTCATGATCAGGAATGCGCCAACAACGACAGGGATGGCTTGTGCCAGGCCCAATGGCCAGCCGGGCAACGCATATTGGCGTTTGGGGGCTTCGGTTCGAATGTCCGCCTGAGGGTGAGACTGATGGTGCTCAACTGGTGCCGCATGAATCTGTTGATCTTGAGCCGGCGATTTTGCTTCGGCAGCATATTTTTTACTGTCCGTCGAGCCATGGCTGACATTTTGCGACGCATATTGCGCTTCACGAAGAAGTTCGGTTGCGTCCGACAATGCCCACCCCCGGGTTGTGGTCTGCTATTACCGTTTACCAAACGCTAATCAAAAACGAAAAGTTACGCCTGCAAACGTCTCAAACTGGCCAAACAAATCGCCCTGGACCCGGATCGCACACACATTCAGATCCGGGCCAGTCTGGCAAAAGAGTTCGGTGCTGTCTCGCACGAGGACAGCGTGCGCTCTCGCCTCCAAACGAAACCCGAGTCGCTCTGTTGGCCGCAGCTTGATGCCAACGCCAAACGAACCAGAGAAAAACGTGTCGCTGTCACCGCTGCCGGAATCAGACTTGATGTGTGTACCACCCAGTGTCGCCGCAATATAGGGTCGAACACCGTTTCCTTCCCACATATAAGTACCGCCGAGTTGCAAGGTATACAACTCCACATCCACCAGCGGATTTGCGATCAGAGGGTTACTGAGTTCCACCTCAGTTTGCTGCCTGGAAAAATACACTTCCCATTGCGTGTTCGCCTGATGGCGACGATTCCAGATCAGCCCATAACTCGGTGAGTCCTGCGCTTCATAGACCGCATCGGATTCTTCCAGACTGATCTCGCCGCCAAAGCGGTAGGCACCGAATACCGTTAGTTCGGTATCAAGCGCCTGACCGGTGGCCGATGTTGAAATCAGGAGCGCAAGCAGCCCCAGGCAGTGGATATTGGTCTTTCGCATAACTTGCGATGATGCGCTACCACCAGGTTGCATACAACCCGATCAGCATTAGAACAATCACCAGCGACGCCCAGTTAAACCCGGTGCTCGTCGAGGTGTCGACCGCCGCGTAGTCGATGGCCTTCGGACTATCGCCTTTGCCTGCAACTTGCGAAACCAGCATGCCGAGCAGCATGCAGAGAATAAACGCAAGGCCGACACGATCGATGAATGGTAGCGACGGCCAATAGATCTTGCAGGCGATGGAGAAAACAGCCGATCCCACTGCTGCGGCGAGCGCACCGTTGGCCGTAGTGCGTTTCCAGAAAATCGCCAACAGGAATATTGCCACGATGCCTGGCGTGAAAAATCCAGTGAATTCCTGAATATACTGAAACGCCTGATCGAAGTTTCCGAGCAAGGGCCGTGCAACAATCACGGCAATTATCAATGCAGACAAGCTTGTGACGCGACCGATTCTTACCAGTTGATGTTCTGAGCGCTGACCATGATGCGCGACGATGTCCATCGTGAAGATTGTGGAGATGCTGTTCATCATTGACGCAAGTGACGAAACGATCGCAGCAATCAGGGCTGCAAACACCAGGCCTTTGATACCGACTGGCAGTAGCTTCATGACCTCGGGATAGGCTTTGTCTGGCGCGCTCAGATCCGGCGCAAGAATTACGGCCGCGATACCGGGCAGTACGACCAGCACAGGCATTAGCATTTTGAGGAACGCCGCGAACGCAATTCCCTTTTGCGCCTCACGACTATTCTTCGCGGCCAGCGCGCGCTGGATGATGTATTGATTAAATCCCCAGTACGACAGATTCATGATCCACATACCGCCAACCAACACCGAAATGCCTGGCAAGCTCATGTAGTTTGGGTTGTCCCTCGACAAAATCATGTCGAACTTGTCGGGAGCCTGTTCGATGACCATTCTGAAGCCCGCTACCGCACCCGTACCGCCGGATACCTCATTCATCGAAATGTAGGCGATTAACAGGCCGCCCAGAACCAGCAAAACGACCTGGATGATATCGGTCAGCGCGACCGCCTTGAGACCACCGTATAGCGAGTAGGCTGCTGCAAATGCCGCAAGCAAGATGACTGCATAGGTAATATCGAGCCCGGTGATCGTGTTGATGGCGAGCGCGCCGAGCCAGAGAATCGATGTGAGGTTGACGAACACATACACGCCGAGCCAGAACGTCGCGAGCACCATGCGTACACGATGATCATAGCGCTGCTCCAGAAACTGCGGCATCGTGTATATCTCGTGCTTCAGAAACACCGGCAGCAGGTACTTGCCAACAATGACGAGCGTCAAGGCTGACATCCATTCATAGGACGCGATCGCGATACCCATGACGAATGCAGATCCGGACATGCCGATGATCTGCTCGGCCGATATGTTCGCTGCTATTAATGAAGCGCCAATCGCCCACCAGGGTAGTGATCGTCCTGCCAGGAAGTAATCCTTGGTATCTTTATCGTGGCCGCTTTTCTCGCGCGAGACCCATTGCGCAAGAATCAGCAGCACTACTGCGTAGATGGCGACGACCGTGAAATCCAGTGTTCCAAGATACATAGCGAATCTCTTTTGTTGTTTTGTCTAGCGGCTGACGAGTTCATCCAGGCGACCGTCGCCGGGAGCATACGGAATCAACGTGAACCCATAATTGTAGTTTGTCTCGGTCAATGAATACCTGGACAGCGTGTGCTTGCCCCAGGAATCGTCGCCACCGACACCCATTTGGCCATAGTCGATATTCAAGGAAACCAGGTCACGTGCTACGACGTCGCTAACGTGAATATTGACGCGCTCTTCGTTGTCTCGTGCGCCGGGGCCATCTTCACTGGTGATAGCGATCTTCACGGGCGGCACGAAATCCGACATCCGGTTGTGGTGCACGCTGAAGCCGATCTGATCATCTGCGACCACCAACAGTCCGACGTTGTCACCATTGTGCAAAGACAGCCAACGTGTATCCGTTTTGTAACCGTTTTCCTGCGGCCGCATGTACGGCACGTAATGATCGGCGACGACGTTCTTGTAGCGACCGACGTTTGCGGCCAGCTTGCGGTCCGAGTAATTCTCGAATGGCCCGCGACCCAGCCATTCCACATTATCCAGCTCACGAAGCAATTCGACATTCATGCCGAGGCGCGGAGTAATCGGCGTGCCATCATTGCGCTCAAATCGGTTCACAACGTGCAATCGCCCATCATTGGAAAATTCGTATTCGATTTCCCACCTGGCAATCTCCGCTCCATCGTTGTCGGCGAAACTGAAATTGGCCATAAAAACGATCATGTCGTGCACACCGAGTACACGTCGAATCGACTCCAGCGTGCGAGTACTGCCTGCTTGTTCCCAGACATTTGCCCAGTCCTGCATGTAGTTGCCGAAGTCGTTGTCGGTCGGCGCCCGCCACAGGTTTGGCGTGAGGGAAGATAACAACAGCTCCTTGCCCGACCACTCATATGACGACAGCAAACCGCTCTCTCTACTGATCGTCGCTGACCAATTTTCGCCCGCAATTCGAGCAGCACTCGCGGATACTTCAACCATTGCGGCGCTGGACACGGCGGCGGCAGGTACCAGAACATCGGTAGCAATTGGCAATGTGAATTGCTCGGTTGCAAATACATGCCCGGCGGGCATCAGGCCCCTGGCCTCCAGCGTAAGCAGACGGAGGTTGAGGTGATACTCCGGCCCGGCGCGAAGTGCCCGCGGGTTGTACTGCAAGTCGATCGTGCCCTTGCTTTCAGGCCCAACATCAAGATTTCGCGCAATACCGCTTTGCAGCACCCGACCATCGACAGTGACATCCCATTCGAGCTCAAATCCGGCAAGGTTTGTGAAATCGTAGTTGTTGCTTATGCGAATTGTGCCCGCTGCAAAATCGAGCAGCTCGAATTCAACCTGCTGATAAACTCGCTTGACCTCCCAATAGGCCGGCTGGATGCGGCGATCGGGAAATACCACACCATTGAAATTGAAGTTGCCACTGGACGGAACACCCGCCGGTCCGTAGTCGCCGCCATACGTCCAGTAAGGAATGCCATCTTCATTGTGTTCGAGCAGGCCCTGATCAACCCAGTCCCAGATAAATCCGCCCGCCTGGTCATCGTAACGGTTAATGACGTCCCAATACTCGGCAAGGTTGCCGGTGCTGTTTCCCATCGAATGCGAGTACTCAATCAGGATGAACGGGCGGTTATTTGGAGTTTCAGAATACTTTTCGAGATCCCAATGTCGCCAGTACATACTGGAATGGAAATCGGAATGTCGTGCGCCGACTTCTTCGATATTGCCTTCCGTTTCGTATTGCACGGGGCGCGACAGGTCCCGCGACTTGATCCAGTCATAAGTCGCACCGAGGTTCACGCCGTCGCCCGCCTCGTTGCCCAATGACCAGATGACCACGGACGGAAAGTTTTTGGAGCGTTCGAGCATACGCTGCGTACGATCAAGGTGGTGCGCCATCCAGTGCGGTTTGTTGCCAAGCGTTTTGTCGTGATCGTAACCGTAGCCGTGACTCTCGATGTTCGCTTCATCGATCATGTACAGACCGTACTCACTGGTAAGTTCGTACCAGCGTTCCGGTTCCGGATAGTGCGAATTGCGAACGGCGTTGAGATTGGCGCCCTGCATCAGCCGGATATCGGCCAGCATGGTTTGCTCATCGACGACATGACCCCTGTCGTGATGATGTTCGTGCAGGTTGACACCCTTGAGTTTGACGAGCTTGCCGTTGATCAGATACCGGCCATTGATGATCTCCGAGCTACGAAAGCCAATAGGCTGAACGATTGCCTCCGCACCCGCAACGTTGATCAACAATGTATAGAGATTTGGCGTTTCGGCGGACCAGGTCCTGACGTCCTCGAATTGCATCGTGAACTCGGCCATTGAGGCACCAGGTGACACCAGCGTCCATTTTTCCAGCGACTGCAAAACCTTGCTTCCGTCGCGTACTTCGACCGTCACGGTTTGCTCAACTGGTTCATCCCCTTCGTTTGCGAACTCGATCTCGAGAGTGAGCAGACCGTCACGATAGTCGTTTTGCAAGTCGGCATGCACGAAGAAATCCCGTACGCGAACACTCGGCCGGGCGTACATTCGAACGTCTCTTTGTATGCCACTCAGAGACCAGAAGTCCTGGTCCTCGAGGTAGCTTCCCGTGCTCCAGCGGTATACCTCGACCGCAACTGTGTTCTCGCCGCTGTTAACGACGTTGGTAATGTTGAACTCCGATGGTGTCTTGCTGCCCTCGCTGTAGCCCACGTACTCGCCGTTGATCCAGACATAAAAGGCTGAACTCACTGCACCGAATTCAAGGAATATCTCATCACCCGCCCAACCCTCGGGTACGTTGAAGTTTCGCCGGTACGAACCAACCGGATTCTCTTCGGTTGGTACATTTGGTTCGTCGATTTCGAACGGATACGGAACGTTGACATATATTGCGTAACCGTAGCCTTCCCGTTCCCAATTGGATGGCACTGGAATGTTCGCCCATTGTGAAACATCGAAGCTGGCTTCATAGAAATTTAGAGGTCGCATCGCCGGCGATTCGGAGTACCTGAATTTCCATTCGCCATTCAGAGACTGGTAGCGCGAGTTCGCTCTCAAGTCTCCCGCCAGCGCCGCCGACGCATTGTTGTAGGCTACGAAGTGCGCGCGCGGCGCTTCGACGTTTTCCCGAATAATGTCGATGTTATTCCAGTGCGGTCGTTCGCTTTCACCTGTACAGGCGGCGAAGCACATCAACAGCAGCAGCGCGGTGATCGATCTAGTCATACCTTGAAATGTCCTTTATCGACTGGCGAAGTTTTTGTGCAGCAACCTCCGGTGTCAGGTCGCGTTGCGGCATACCGAGCATTTCGAAACCCACCAGGTGTTTGCGAATCGTCGCAGAACGCAACAGCGGAGGATAGACGTGAATGTGAAATTGCCACTCGGGATGCGGCTTGCCGTCCGACGGGCGTGGATGCAAGCCCATTGAATACGGTGTGGCCACACCGAACAATGAGTCGTAGGTCCGCAGTACTTCGCCAAGTACAGCTGCAAGATCGGCCACCTCTTCGTCCCCGAGCTCGTTCGGCGCGGCGACCACGCGTCGTGGAATGATTAATGTTTCGAAAGGCCAGGTCGCCCAGTACGGCACCACAGCAATGCAATGCTCGCGATCAACAACAATGCGATCCCCATCATCTATTTCTGCCTGCAGGTAGTCCTCCAGCAGCACCGAGCCGTGCTCCTGCCAGTATTCCAGTTGCGCGCCCAGTTCCTTCGCTGGCTCTGTCGGCAAATCGGAGGTCGCCCATAGCTGCGCATGTGGATGCGGATTGCTGCAGCCCATCATTTCGCCACGATTCTCGAACACCTGCACATAGGCAATATCGTCACGCGTATCGAGGCGAGTAAATTCAGCAATCATCGCGTGCAAAGCTGTGACTAACTGGTCGGCACTCATTGTCGCGAGACGAAGATCGTGACGTTCCGTGTAGCAGAGCACGCGGCAGCAGCCCGACTCCGGCCGGACTCCGAACAATGGATGATTATCGGGCGCGACGTCGCTCTCGCCGGTCAATGCGGCAAAATCATTGTCGAAGGCGAACGCCCCTTCGTATCCAGGATTTGTATTACCATTGGCACGCTCGTTGCCCGGACACAGGTAACAACCCGCATCGTATTTCGGCAGTTCGCTGACGGGGATGTTCTCAATCTGGCCCTGCCACGGACGTTGCAAACGATGCGGCGAAACCAGCACCCATTCGCCTGTCAACGGATTCCGCCTGGAATGAGAATGATCCGATTTACTCATGCTGCGCTCGCTATCCGCACCGGTTCGGCCGCTTTGGCAATATGCTGCCAGGGCTCTACACCGCTAACGGCCGCATAGCTCGCCCGAATCTCATCGGCTGCATCCTGCGATCGATCCGCACGGCAAAGCGACAATACACAGCCCCCGAAGCCAGCACCTATCATTCGCGATCCAAATACATGTTCGCTGCTGTTTGCTGACGCGACCAGTGCCTCGACCTCATCGCAACTAACCTCGAAATCGTCGCGAAGACTGCTGTGACATTCGTCGATCAAAGAGCCGACCTGTTGCAAATCGCTATTCGCAAGCGCCTGCACGCTACGTTGCACTCGTTCGTTTTCGGTCACCACATGCCGGCAACGCCGATAGAGCACGTCACCAAGTTCATTCCTGTTTGCCTCCAGAACATCGGCGCTCAGGTCACGCAACAGATCGATGCCCGACGCCGCTTGCTGCAGCAAGGTGACCGCCGCCGCACACTCATCGGCGCGCTTATTGTACTCACCGTCCGAGAGACTGTGGCGTTCGCCGCTGTCAGTCAGGATGAAGCCAGCGTCCCCTGGTAACGGCACTTGCAGGACCTCGAGCGAGCGGCAGTCAAGCAGAATCGCATTGCCTTTTTTTGCGCAGGCCAAAGTGTACTGATCCATGATGCCGCAATGCACAGCCGCGTAGCGATGCTCAGCACGCTGGCACAATTCAGCGAGCTCGGGGCTCGCAATGTCTTCACCGGCAACCGCCAGCAGTGCCTTTGCTACAGATAATTCCAGTGACGCCGACGAACTCAGGCCGGCACCCAGCGGAATGTCACTGTCGACCAGGAGGTCGGCACCGCGCAATGCGATACCAGCTTCCTGCAACTCGGCGGCCACGCCTTTTACATACTCGACCCAGCCGGCGTTGGCACCCGGATACAGATCGTCGAGATCGAACAGACATGTCTCGCCGACGGTGTGCGACTTCACCTGAACTTTTCGGTCCGACCGGGCAGTCGCAGTCACCGACGTATAGATGGCCGTGCTCATCGGCAAGACGAATCCGCCGTTGTAGTCCGTGTGTTCACCGATGAGGTTGACTCGTGCCGGCGCCCTGGCGAGGATGCGGCTGTTCTCCAGGTTCACGACTGCAATTCCAGTCTTAGTCCCCACCGCCGTTCACTGCCGGCCTCGAGCCATGGCACGGCTTCGTTTTCGATGGCCTCGTTCACGCAATCGTACGGACATGTTGCGGGCTCGAAGCCGAGATTCGTATACGGCTCGGAACCACAACCAGACCACCCGCGGTTGTTGATCCACAAGCCGAGCCACGGCAATTCAGATGGGTCGAATTTGAAGGTAAGCCGCTCGTCGTCACCCAACCGAATGCTTGCGGCTCCTGTGGCAGGCGAACGGACAAAAATCTTGCTGGCGATCAAGCTCTGCGCCCCACCGGAATTAAAGGCTTCCGACAAGTTTAGCGACTTACCATCGCTTAGTTTGAGAACGGGCCAACAATGTTCGCTGCCACGAGCGGTGAGTTGCCGCATTGCAGCATCATCGACGCGCACTAACGGGCTACCGTCAATATCGATCGTCGCGCCGGGTTCGATCGCAATCAGCGGATGCGCGCACCAGTACGCTGGCAATGGTTCGTCGCCAGTGTTGGCCAGCGTGTAATCCAAGTCGATGACCGCCTCATTATCATGCAGACGAAGCTGGCGTTTGAAGCAATACGGCGCGGACGTGCCAACAGCGGTCATGTCGCATACAACGTCACCAGCGGACGTCACCTCCAGGTTGTCGACGGCCCACTTGCTATCAATCAGGTCACCGTGATCCGGTATGGCGCCAAACTCCTTGCTGGCGGAGCGGATCCTGCCGGGTTTGACGGACAACAGAATTTCGTCCCAGCCACCCGAGTCCTGCTCGCTATCGAAGTCGGCACCCCGCCGTGTCAAAGCCAGTGGAATGTGCGGGTTCCGCCATAACCAGTTGCGACCGCTGCGTCGATCGATCAATTCGATGATCTTGCCGCCGGCGGCCGGCACGATCGCGACATCCACGCGATCATTTTGCAGCCGGATAATGTCCAGCCCGCCGTCCGTCAGGTCCTGTTGATAGCTGCTCACTGTTAATTGCCCAGACCAGTATCCGAAATTCTTCCTAGCATAGGCAGGCACGCAGGCCTTTGAACATGGACATTTGCTGCGAAGTGATGGATATTCTTACGGTCTTCATTGAAAGGAATCATCGTGTGGCAGCCAGTAGCCTGAAACTCCGCGAAGGCTTTGCGGGTCAGGACATGTTCGTAATCCCGCGCCCCGTTCTCGCCCGGGCCCGACAACATCCGCTGGTCAGAACGGTCTACCCGACGGATATCGGCTGGTTTCCGACGGCAGGGCACCATTTTCGTGAGCGTCCGGACGGTGCGCGGCAGGACCACCTGATGCTGTGCACGGCCGGGCACGGCTATGTCGAGGTTGAGGGCCGGCGTGCCCATCTGAAGAAAAACCACTTACTGATCATTCCCAGGGATACCGCGCACACGTACTGGGCGGCCGATGATGATCCATGGTCCATCTACTGGGTGCACTTTCTCGGCGACGACGCAGATTACTACGTCGATCGCATCCCAAAAACTGGTCAGCCAGTACCGGTCGATCCATCGGCCCTGGATGAGGCCGTGCGACTTTTCCGTTATTGCCTCGATGCTTTGCATGATGGTTACGGCTTGCCGACATTGATTTACGCCGCTCAGTCGACGCAGCACATATTGTCGTTGCTGCTGTATCGCAACCAGTCACTGCCAATGGAGCAGCTCGGCGGTGGTCGACGTTCCAGTCTCGAATCAGTCATCGAATACATGCAAAACAACCTGAATCACAACCTTCGCCTCGAGGACTTTGCGCGTGAAGCAGGCATGTCAGTTAGTCACTTCTCCGAACGCTTTCGGACCCAGACGGGACAGTCCCCGATGGCCTATTTCATTCACCTGCGTATGCGGCTGGCTTGTCGTTTACTCGACCTGAGCGGCAAACCCGTGAAAACCGTGGCTATCGAGACCGGCTATCGTGATCCCTACTACTTCTCGAGGGTTTTCAAGAATTCGATGGGACTCTCGCCCGAAAAATACCGCGCCATCAAGAAGGGCTGAATCGTCGAATCTTCCAAACAGGCATAAAGCGATTCCCGTATAGGCGAAGAAAACCTTATACGCTAAGCGAATAAGGCCGAGGCTATGATTTATTAATTTCCGTAAGATAGTCCATCATTCAGTAGCAACATCCATTGAGCCGCTATCAGGGGCGTGCGATATTTGTGAGGTGCAAATTGCCGCCAGTCTGGGCGGCCTGAATAATGTCATCTTGATCGGGGGATCTGCAAAATGACAAACAAGACCCGCGCTCCATTGCCGAAGAAAGTTCATGTAATGACGCCGCTGGCGGCGGCCGTAATTGCGGCGCTTAGCCCCACCCTTCCCGTGATCGCGCAGGAGGACGTGGCTCGCCTCGAAGAGATCATCGTTACAGCGACCAAGCGCGAAATGAATCTGCAGGATGTACCACACAGCATCGACGTGTTGTCCTCAATCGAGCTCGAGAGAATGGGCGCAATGGATCTCGAGGCCACGATGCGTGCGCTACCCAGCGTCCATCTCACGGCGCTGCAGCCAGGCCAGAATCAGCTGACGATGCGAGGCGTTGCCGCCGAGGTATTCGAATACACGCGGCCTGCGCAGGTCGCCGTTTATCTCGACGAGCAGCCGATGACATCGAATGCGCAACAGGTCGGCTTTCGCAATATCGACATGAATCATGTCGAGAGCCTGCCAGGCCCGCAGGGCACTCTTTTCGGCTCAAGCTCACAGGCTGGCACGATCCGCTACATAACGAACAAGCCGAAAACTGATCGCTTCGAGGGTGAAGTTGAAGCCCGTTGGGGAACGACATCCGGCGGCGCCGACAGTTCCGACCTCAGCGGCATCCTTAATATTCCGTTGGTCGACGATAAGCTGGCCGTGCGAATCGTCGGCTACTCGTCCCACGACGGCGGCTACGTCGATAACATCTTTAGCACGAGTTTCACGGGCAATTACGATAATGCTGAATTTGTCGAGAAAGACCACAACGAGTACGACGTGGACGGCGGTCGGCTGCAAATTCTATGGAACATGAGTGACAAGTGGTCGACACTGATCAGCTTCGTTGCCGAAAACACTACTGGCACGGGTGCCTGGGACTCCGACGCGGCCCTCGATGACTACCAGGTGACAAGATTCTTTGATGAGTTCCGCGACGATGACTGGACCTCGACATCGATAACAATAAATGGCGACCTGGGCTTCGCCGACCTGTCGTTGACCGCGACCAAGTTTGAGCGCGACATCGTTTACGAATACGACCTTATGGCATACAGCCAGAAGAGAGACTACGTCTACGGCTATTACTGCAATGCAGGGTACTACTACTCTTGCATTTATTACGCCGAGTTTTTGCCGAGCTATATCTTCAACGATCAGGAACAGGAGCGCGAGGCGGTCGAGCTGCGACTGGTCTCGAAAGGCGACACGCGCTTGCAGTGGATGGTCGGCGGCTACTATGAGGACTTTCTGAACGAGTGGTTTTATGGTGCCAAGATACCGGGTTGGCAGAACACGATCATGGGGGATGCCGCAAATTATTATGCGTACTACTACGGTGTAACTGGCGTTTATGATTATGACTGCTATTGCTATGTTCCCAACCCCAACCAGGTCTCGCCGCTGCCGCCCACCGATATCGGCTGGTCCCAGGATTTTACGCAGACCACCACGGAGACTGCCTTTTTTGGCGAACTCAGCTATGACCTGACTGACGACCTGATGATATTCGGCGGGATTCGCTGGTCCGAGGTTGATCGCAACAAACTGCAAAAAGACCTGTTTCCCGGCGCACTTATTCCATTCGGCGACCGGGCGTCCGGAGACGGTTCATTCAATGATGTCGGCGTCGATAGCGATACAATTTACAAACTCGGCCTGCAATACGATATCAGCGATGATGTGATGGTCTACGGGCTTTACAGTCAGGGGTTCCGCGTAGGTGGCGCCAACAGCCAACGCGCATTCAGTACCGGACAAATACCCGCAACCTACAAAGGCGATTTTCTCAACAACTACGAACTCGGTATCAAGAGCCAGTTTGCCGACGGGCGCGTAACGCTCAATGCCACTGCGTATTTCATGGAATGGGACGACTACATGCAGGGCGTATCCTTCGACGGGGTGTGGTGGCTAGCGGGCACAGTTAATGCGGGCACTGCGGAGGCGACGGGCGTCGAGGCACAGCTGCGATGGCAGGTGACCGAGCGCCTGTCGTTTAGCGCCAACCTGTCTGTCTCCGACAATGAGTTTCAGGACGATTTCTGCGCCGACTATGTCGACAACGTGCACCTGGGTTGTGTTGAAGGCGTGAACGGCGATGCCGTATATACCAGCCTGGACGATGACGGCGAGGAAATTGCGGCCGACATCGTGTCCGGCATGCTGATGCCGAATGCGCCGGACGCAAAGGCCTGGGCGAGCCTCTACTACGAGGTCCCCAATGTCCTCGGCGGCGACCTCTGGTTTTATTACGACTTCGCTTACCAGGCCGACTCCTGGGCGGGCATATCGGAGATCCGCGATAAGGATGAGGATGGTCACGCGCCGAGCAGAACATTCAGCAATTTCTCAGCTGGCCTCCAGCTACCCAACCAGTTTGACGTTTCCGTTACTGTTAATAACCTGTTTGACCAGAATGGCTACAGCTTTGTCTGGACGGGTGAGGGCGGTAATGCGGATGAGTTCGGTAGCTCGACTTACCAGCAGCAGAGAGCGCAGGATCGGCCGCGTACCGTTTGGCTGACTCTCAGAAAAGGCTTCGGCGGCACATAACTAAACTCATTGCCAGCTCGGTCGTTCGCGGCAGTCACCGCGGTGAATCTCACGGTGGCGCGTTCGTGCTCGACCTCGAAAAACAGTCTGTCCTGCGCACCCTCGATTGGAGCAACACTGATATTGAATGGCATGGCGCCGGCGGCGGTCGTGGCTTGCGAGGCATCGCGTTCGACGATGACATAGTCTATATCGCCACAAGCGACGAGTTGCTTGCCTATACACCGAAATTCGAGGAAGTCGGATCCTGGCGAAACCCGTTTCTCAAGTATTGCCACGAGATCATGGTCTGGGAACGTACCTTGTACCTGACCTCTGCCGGCTATGACAGCATCCTCGGCTTTGATCTGGACGCACAGAAATTCTGTTGGGCCATGCATGTGCAAAGTAAGAACTATCGATTTATGGCATCGATATATGACCCGCTGTCTGATGACGGCCCGCTTCCACTCAACAAATATCAACTCAATAATGTGCATTGCAATCAGCATGGCATGTACATCACCGGACTGCGTACCAGCGGCATGCTGCACTTCAACGGCAAGCACATCCGCATGGCCGTAGAACTGCCGGATGGCAGCCTCAATGCGCAGCCGTTTCGCGATGGGGTTCTGTTCAATGACAGCGATGCCGGCGTGTTGCGTTACACCGGTCGCGGCGAAGGCGAGGAGGATCGGGCCATGGCAATGCCGGCGATTGACGCGGGCCAGTTAAACCATTCAGATGCGATGGCTGAGGGACTGGCGAAGCCTGGTTTTGCGCGCGGCCTGTGCGTGCTGTCAGACCGGCTCGTCGCGGGTGGATCCTCGCCGTCGACCATAAGCCTGTACGACCTGGCGGCGAACGAGACGTTGGGTTCGGTCAGCCTCAGCCTCGATGTGCGCAGCACCATCCACAGCCTCGCGCAGTGGCCTTTCGACTGAGATAAACCTGCAAACGCTAGAGGCCGGCGTTACGCGATACCTCGGGCAGCTCGTCGACGATATGCGCGAGCTGCTCGTGCCACAGGTCGAGATGCGCCTCGTAGCGCCGCCACTTGCCGAGCGCGCTCGTGTAGATCGGCTGCCGTACCTGTTCCGAGCTCGCCGTTTTAACGGCACGATCAGTTTCATGATAGCGCAGGCAGCGTTCTTCGAATGGCAGGCCACAGTGATCCAGAATACGGCGCACCTGCCCTTCGAGATCGGTGACGGTTTCCTCGTAATGCACGTCGAGAACCCTGCCCGGCATGACCTGATGCCAGTGTTTCATCGTTGCATCATATTGCTGGTAGTAGTGCGCCAGATCGAGCATGTCATAGGTAAAGTTCTGGCCGTGCCCGAATAGCTGTTTGTAGCTTCCCAAACAACTGTCAAACGGGTGACGCCGTGCATTAATGAATTTCGCATTAGGAAGGATTAACTGCACGAAGCCCAGCATCGGGTAATTGTTGGGTAGCTTGTCGGTGAACAGCGGTTTATCCGTTTCGCGATACCTCCGGCTTTCATCAATATACTGTTTGCCGTAAGCCCGCAGGTCCTTGTCGCGCAGGTCGCGAACGGCTTCCGGGTAAGCGATACCATCCGTCCTGTAGCGGCCTATCGACTGGACTATCCTCGCCAGAATCGGCAGTTCAGACGTGCCCTCGACCTGGCTATGGCTCGCAAGAATTTGCTCAACCAGCGTAGAGCCCGAGCGTGGTAATCCGACGATGAAAATCGGATCGGGTACATCGTAGCCGACACCGCCCCTCTTGCTGAGCAGCTTTTGGTCGAAAACCGATCTGATCGAAGCCTGGCGTTTTTCAAACTCCAGCGGCTCGTGCTCCACGATCAACCGCTGGTTCTGATTGCCTGTATGGTAATAATGCCAGGCGCGTTCGTAGTCTTTCCTGTCTTCCATGGCCTTGCCGAGCGCGAAGCGAAAGTGAATATCCTCAACGTCAGTCAGGTCGTCATGGCCAACCTGCTCCAGCATGTCGTCGATTTCCTGATCTTCAAACTTGAAGATTTTCAGATTGGCCATGCTCCAATAGGCAGGGCCGAAACTCGGTCGGACACTAACGGCTTTGCGATAGGCTTTCAGGGCACCGGCCTGGTCGCCAATAGTTTTTAATTCCCAGGCATAGGCGGACAGCACGGCAGGCCTGGAGTCGTTGATCGCCAGCGATTTCTCGAATGCCTTGGCGGCTTTTTCGGGATACATCGCGCGACCGTAGGAGTTACCCAGGCCGCCCCAGGCCTCCGCATTGTTCGGCTCAAGACGCGTCACCTCCTCATAGATTGAAATCGCTTCCAGATATTTGTTCATGTCCATGAGCAATGCGCCAAGCGTAATCAAGGCCCGGCCGAAGTCTGGCGCAATCTTCGTTGCACGACGCAACAATGCCTCAGCATCACCGGGCCGCTTCTTATCCTGCCAATACACAACGGCGAGTTGATGCATCGCATTTACGCTGTTCGGATTCTTTTTCAGGACGTCCCGGAAAACATCAGTAGCCTGATCGGTTTTGCCGATTCGCTGCAGCTCAACACCGTTGATAATGGCTGCACGTTCCGGATCTTTATCGATGTAATCGTGCAACGCTTCGTCAGCCTCGTCCCCGCGTCCGGCGGCGATCAGTACCTGTCCCAACTTGCGCTGCGCGAGCGGCAGCGCGGGCTGCAACTCGATAGCTTTTTCAAACGCCGGAATGGCTTCGTCATATTTCGCCTGCATCGCAAGCACCGTGCCGAGGTCCTCGTGCAACTGTGGAAAGTCTGGTCTGAGCGTCAGCGCGAAACGCAGCTGCTCTTCCGCTTCGCCCGTACGTTTCTGCTTCATCAACGCCTGACCGAGCAGGCGGATATGGTCGGCACAACCGGGATGTACTGCGAGGTAGTCACGGCAGACTTCTTCTGCCCGCAACGGTCGATCGCGCTTCAGGTAAGCCAGTGCTTGTTCAATGCTTGCGTCTCTTTCCGGCAGGGGTTGGTTCATGCGAAGTACACCATAGACTCAGGCCGCCGCGCCGGGCAGATTGTCTGCCGGCACATAATCAAAAATAAAAGAAATACGATCGTCCTTGCCCAGATTCATAACACTGTGCAACTTCTGGTTGTTGATCTCGTAAGCGTTGCCTACCTCAAATTGATAGGCCTTGCCCGAGATTGTGTAGCGAACCGCTGCACTGGTGGTTATAGGCACGTGTACGCGATGGCCGATATGAAAAGAACTCAGTTTATCGCGGTGTGGCAGGATACGCCCCTGCACCTTCAGTTTTGCGGCCACCGCCCGTAACAAAGTGCCACCGGGCTCGTAATGCGCGTTGATAATTTGATCAATCACAGGCATTGCGACATCGGCCAGCCGATCCCACCCGGCCTCCCGATAGATTTCGCCATCCGGCCAGGACTCTTCACAGAACAGCATCACGATCGACTCTGTGTCGCTATGCACTTCGTAGTTTTGTTGCCGTACTGCGTTTTCCGCCCAGGCATCCGGCTCCTGGGCAAGAATCCTGTCGCTCAGGGCCTGCGCATCAACCGCGCCAAGGCAGCGCTGGTCCGCACCGAAATCCATTGGTCTTCCTCTGCTATCCTGTATTCGATATCTTACCGAACACTTGAGCTCTTGTGTTGTGAAGCCTATGCCAGACTTTCGACGAATTTCTTACCTTGCGTTTCTCATGACGGTATCTTCCTGCGGCACCGGAAACGATCGCCTGATGACGGTCAGCGCAGACCACGAAAATCTTCGCTACACGGGCCGGTGGAATACCAATGATGCGTCGGCCCCGTGGGCCGGCTGGTCCGGCAGCACCGTGAGCGTGCGTTTTCGCGGCAGCGCGATAAGTGCGGAAATCGACTTTGGTGAAGAGGGTGAAGCCTTGCGCATCATTGTCGACGGCGTTCCCGAAGAGCCGGCTCGACATGTTTCCGCTGGCCGGCAGCTTGTTGAATTGGCCGCTGCTCTTGATCCGGCTGCTGAGCATACGGTGACCCTCATGAAGGAGGCCTATGCGACGTCAATAATGACTTTCCATGGCTTCCAGGTGACAGCGTCGAAGATTACTTCCATGCCTCCGCGGCCCGAAATGCGCATCGCTTTTTTCGGCGATTCGAACATGGAGGGCTACTCCTTATATAACGAGAAGAACGATGGCACTAACGGCACCTACTTCGCATACCCGGCTACCGTAACGCGCATGCTCGGTGCCGAGATGTACTTGCAGGCCCTGGGAAGCGCAACGCTGGAGGGACCTACGCCAAATGACGTTGTCTCCTTCGTGCACTCCGAAGCGTATGACAAGGAGGATACCGACTACCATGACGGCTTCGAACCACAGGTCATTGTAGTCAACGCCGGCGCGAACGACATTTTCCGTGTGGATCCGGCGACAAAAAAACAATCAACAAAACAGCATTATCGAAACGCGATTGGAACACTTCGTAAGGCCTATGGCGACCAACCACACATTGTCCTCTTCAACGCCTATTCCTGGGGTATCGGAGAGCCCGCAGATTACAGTCACGAAATCGTCGACGAAATCGGCGGTAATTTGTCGCTGCTGCTGTTTCCGTGGTGCTGGGAACAGTGGCACGGCGACATGGTCGACCATGCCGGCCAGGCACGATATCTCGCTACCTATATCGAGTCATTGGGCCTGGGCTTTTCTATTCACGGTGACATGGACGTGGTCGACGGCTTTTCCGGAACGTTCGATGTAGCCAACGGCAGTTTCGAAGGTGCCGCACGTGATGGCTACGGCGGCTTTGGCTGGCGATACTTCGCTGACGGCGTAGAGCGGATTCACGATGCCGAAAGCGCTGCCGACGGCGAGTACTTCATTCGACTCAAGCAGGACGAACTAGTCCATCAGTGCGTCGATGCGACCGGTGACATGCTGCCCGGCCCCACGTCGGATAGCCAGCAGTACACGGTTACCGCCACCGTTCGCAGCAACGGAGACTCAGGCACCCTGGCCATCGGCGCCGATTATGAAGAGCAGGCTCTGTATCTGCGTGCCAATCCGGAAGAATCATTGTTCGAAGTCAATGACCAGTGGCGCGATTACACGACGACGTTGACTGCGCCGGATGGCACGTGGAAAACCTACCTTGTATTGAAGTCCATCAGTGGTGATATAGATATCGACAACGTCCGCATGACCGCTGCCGATTAAGAACAGCTTGCCACCCTGGTGTTCAATAACCGGTCATGCTACCGGGGCGCGTCCGCAACAATTTAAACTGACGATAGCCGAGATCGACATACGGCTGCAGCGGAAAGTCGACCATGCCATAGAGATCGCGAGTCTTCATTGATTGTGAGCATTGAAACTTGCCGCCCTCGCCCTTGTTTAACGTGGACACCGACCGATAGCACAAATGCGATGGGCAGGTCAGCGCACAACCCGCATTGGCGAACAGGATTATGCGTTCCTTGGCCTCGACTTTCTGCAGGAAGTCCAGGTCTTCGTTAAGTCGCATCGGCAGCACAACAGAGTCGTACAGCTTCAGTGCTTCGTCTATCTTGCGATGCGTTTTGATGTTCTTGATTACACTGCCGTCCAGTCGGTAGAGCGGAAAGTCCCGTCGAATCCAGTGCGCCAGATCGTCGTTGGTGACGATGATCGAATTTCCCTTGCGATGATGCCGCTCGAGTAGCAGTGCATTTCGGCGATACTCTTCCGGATCTGCGAAGTGATTGGACATCGGAATACGAAGGCCAATGCCGGCACTGTTAAGGCTAACCACATCCTTACCAGACAGTTCCCGCTGCTGGAAAAACCTGCCCCCGTATAATGTGCTTTTCTCAACGAAACCAAACACACTATCGATCTCGCGCAACGGCACATTGCCATAGTTATTGCGAAGATAGCCGAAGATCGGTTCTTTCGGCGATTTATCTCGCGCTGAGACAGTGAAGGTCGTAAGGACCTCGGGTAGCGACTCAGCTTTTGTAAATTTGCGTTCGCCCGGTATCGGTTTCGCATACGGGTCGGTTGCGGTCTCAACGTCCATACGGCGGCATCCTGACTGATGTAATAATGGCACGATAACGATGCATATCAAACGATAGTCAGCTGCTAAATTCGGGGAACTACCTAGATCGGGCCTGTTCGTCGCCGCTTGCGCATTAAAGACTGTCAACGTGTACGGCTGCCGCGCGTTAAGAGCCTATACAAATCGAATCGAGGACTAACCATGCAGATCAAAAAGCTATCAATACTTCTGGCTCTTACTTCCATCTTCGCAATGGGCACAGCAGTTGCGCAGGAATCCGACGACTCTACCGACACGGATAGCGCTAACACCGACCGGCAGCGACCGGACCGCGACGAGATTCGAAAGCGACGCGAAAACATGTCTGATGAGGAGAAGCAGGCGGTACGCGATCGCCGTCGGAACAGGTCCGAGGAGCAGCGTGCCGCGAGGCGTGAACGCTGGGAAGGTATGTCCGATGAGGAACGTCAGGCCGCGAAAGACAAAAGGCATGAACGACGTGGCAGTAGAGATGGCCATGGTGATAAAGGACAAAGGGGTGGCAAACACCCGCAGGGCGAAGGCGCCTAGCTAGCCCGCGGTAACCATCTTGCTGAGTTGGGACAATGACCGGCACGCTTGCTGTACAATCCCGCGTGCACAATTTCCGTCAACCCCAACATAGAAGAGACTTACCGTGAGCAACGCAGAACAGCTGGAAATCATCAAGACACGCCCCGGATTCATTGCAGCCCTCGACCAGAGTGGCGGCAGCACGCCGAAAGCGCTTGCCCTTTACGGCGTGACCGAAGACGCCTGGTCCAATGACGAGGAAATGTTCGCGGTTGTGCACGCAATGCGCAGCCGGATCATGACCAGCCCGGCATTCAACGGTGAGCGCATTCTCGGCGCGATCCTGTTCGAGAACACGATGGACCGGGAAGTCGGAGGCCAGTCCACCGCTTCTTACCTTTGGGAGGTGAAAAGCGTCCTGCCATTTCTAAAGATCGACAAAGGCCTGGCCGACATCGAGAACGGCGCCCAGGTAATGAACCCGAACCCGGGCCTGCCCGAGCTGCTCGAGAAGGCGAAAGCCGCGGGCATCTTCGGCACCAAGATGCGCTCGGTCATCAAGGAAGCGAATTCCGCTGGTATCCAGGCGGTTGTCGAACAGCAATTCGAAGTTGGTCGTCAGATCGTGGCTGCGGGACTCGTACCCATCATCGAACCTGAAGTAGATATCCACTGCCCCGACAAGGAAGCTGCCGAGGACATTTTGCACGCCGGCATCATCGACCAGCTCAATGCGCTGGGTCCTGATGAGCTTGTCATGCTCAAGCTGACCTTGCCCGAGCAGGATGGTCTGTACTCAGATTGCGTTGCGCACCCGAATGCTGCGCGCGTCGTCGCCCTCTCGGGCGGCTACTCTCGCGACGAGGCCAATGATCGGCTGTCACGCCAGAATGGCATGGTTGCGAGTTTCTCGCGCGCTTTGGCCGAAGGCTTGCAGGCACAGCAAAGTGATGACGAATTCAACGCGATGCTGGACGCCTCTATCCAGGCGATCTTTGACGCATCCGGCACCTAGGGTTGCGATCAAAATGAGCACTGCGAAAATCATCTACACCAAGACCGATGAGGCCCCGGCCTTGGCTACTTACTCGTTTTTGCCGATCGTGAAGGCATTTACGGACGCTGCCGGTATTGACGTTGAAACCCGCGACATTTCCCTGGCAGCGCGGATTCTCGCCAATTTTCCCGAGAATCTACAGAATTCACAGCGGCACAGCGATGCGCTGGCCGAGCTCGGTGCCCTGGCCAAGACCCCCGACGCGAATATCATCAAGCTACCCAATATCAGTGCGTCGATTCCACAGCTGGGGTCCGCAATCGGGGAATTGCAATCGCAGGGCTTCGACATCCCCGACTACCCGGAGGAACCGGGGAGCGATGCCGAGCAGGCCATCCAGGATCGTTATGCCGCTGTACTGGGCAGCGCTGTAAATCCGGTGCTGCGTGAAGGCAACTCCGATCGTCGCGTCGCGGCAGCGGTCAAGAATTTCGCCAAGGCCCACCCACACTCGATGGGTGCCTGGAGCGGGGACTCGAAGTCGCATGTCGCACATATGGACGATGGCGATTTTTATTCGAGCGAGCAGTCTGCCGTCGTCAGCCACGCCGGCAATCTGCGTATCGAACATGTGTCTGATGACGGTGCGGTCACGGTGCTGCGGGAAAACGTGCCGGTACTCGATGACGAGGTTGTCGACGGCTCCGCGATGAATTGTGCAGCTTTACGCGAGTTTTTCGCGCGTGAAACCGATGCGGCCAAATCCGAGGGTGTTTTGCTGTCACTGCATCTCAAGGCGACCATGATGAAAGTATCCGACCCGATCATGTTCGGACATGCGGTCACGGTCTATTACAGAGACGTGTTTGAGAAGCATGCGGACTTGTTTGACTCCATTGGTGTCGATCCGAACAACGGCGTTGGCGACGTCTACGCCAAGATCGCTGATCTGCCCGAGGCGCAGCGAACGGAAATTGAGTCCGACATTGCGGCCATATACGAAGCCCGCCCCGAGCTGGCCATGGTTGATTCGGACAAGGGCATTACCAATCTGCATGTTCCGAGCAACGTCATCATCGACGCATCGATGCCCGCCGCTATTCGCACGTCGGGTCAGATGTGGGGCCCGGACGGTAAGCTACACGACACCAAGGCGCTTATTCCCGACCGCAGCTACGCCGGCATATATAAAGAGATCGTTGAGTTCTGCAGAACTAACGGTGCTTTCGATGTAACAACGATGGGCAATGTTTGTAATGTCGGCCTGATGGCGCAAAAAGCCGAAGAATATGGTTCGCACGACAAGACCTTTGAGGTCGCCGGGCCAGGGCAGGTTCGGGTAGTGGATGAAAACGGCAACGTGCTGATGGAACATGCCGTGGCGACCGGCGATATCTGGCGCATGTGCCAGACCAAAGACCTGCCGATTCGTGACTGGGTTCGACTCGCGGTAAGTCGTGCACGGCAAACCGGAATAGCGACTATTTTCTGGCTCGACGATCAGCGTGCGCATGACCGCAGGTTGATCGAACTCGTCAATCTCTATTTGCAGGATCACGACACCGATGGCCTGGACATTCGTATCCTGTCGCCGGTCGAGGCGATGCGCGAAACGCTGGATCGTGTGAAAGCAGGCAAGGATACTGTTTCGGTAACGGGTAATGTTCTGCGCGACTACCTTACCGATCTGTTTCCGATCCTCGAGCTGGGCACCAGCGCAAAGATGTTGTCTATCGTGCCGTTGCTCGCGGGTGGCGGACTGTACGAAACCGGTGCCGGCGGTTCAGCACCGAAACATGTGCAGCAGTTTCTCAAGGAAGGGCATTTACGCTGGGACTCACTCGGTGAATTTCTTGCGCTGGCCGTATCCATCGAAGAACTGGCCGAAAAAACCGGCAACGCACGTGCCACACTTATTGCCAATGCGCTCAGCGAAGCGAACAGTCGTTATCTCGAGCGGAACAAGGCGCCATCACGCAAGGTGCACGAGATCGACAATCGCGGCAGCCACTTTTATGTGGGCATGTACTGGGCCGAGGCGGTAGCAGAGCAGACCGGCGATGCACAGCTTGCGGAGCGATTCGCAGCCGTTGCGAAAACGCTTGCTGATAACGAAGAGAAGATCGTTGCGGAACTGGAAGCGGCGCAAGGCGAGCCCGTCGACATCGGTGGTTACTTTCACCCCGACGAGGACAAGGCGATTGCCGCGCTGCGTCCGAGTGCGACTTTGAATCAGATCATCGATTCGGTTTGATTATCTCGTCGAGGCCGTCCAGCAGGTTGCGCCAGACCTCGTCATCTATCGAGTCGCGTAACTCGAAGTAGGTTTGTTGCACGGCCGGCATGATCTGATCGCGCATCTCGCGGCCCTGCTCCGTGCTCGCGATATAGACCACGCGGCGATCCAGCCCCGATCGGCGGCGCTCGACCAACTCCATCGCTCGCAGTCTGTCCAGCACTCCCACCAGGCTGGGTGGCGAGATCAGCGTCAGCCCGGCCAGGTCGTTGTGGCTGAGCTCCTCAATTTCCCAGAGCACACGCAAGACCCGCCACTGTTGCTCGGTTAGGCCAAATTCCTTGAAAATCGCGCGAAACCGCGGCATTACCACATCAATCGCACGGTACAACATGATCGGAAGGGAGTGGCTGAACTGCTGAATGGTCATATTTTGATCTTTAATTAATATCTAAACCATTAATATATTAACTAAATATCAATTCTGCAATACCGCGCTAGTAGCCCTCCATGTCGATCTTGATTATCTCGTCGTAAAAGCCCATGACTTCCAGAGTAATGGTTATCGGCGCGCCGTCGATATTGAGCCAGAACCAACCGTGCTGCCCGTCGTAAGCGGCAACAATAGAGCCCGCATTGCCCGTACCTTCGCCTTCGGCGTAGCGCGTAAAGAACTCGTCACCGAATGCCGCGTCGTGCGCGTGAAAGTCGTAATAGGCCTCGCCGCCATCGGTACTCCAGCGAAACGCGATTGAGTCGCCCTGTTGCATGATTGCCTTGTATTCCGTGACGGCGTCCGTATCGAGCTCAATCGTTACGATTTCCGTCTTTGGTGGGCCGTCACGCGTAATAAAATTTTCGCCACTGGCAACGGGCACTGCCTGGCCGAATTCATCGTAGACAACCGTAACTGCGCCGGGGTCAAGAAAACGGAAGGTGGGTGCGCCGCCGGTGTCCGTGATCGGGCCTGAAGGCCCTCCTACGGCGATCGGGCCTGAAGGCCCGATCGCGGCTGAAGCCGCTCCTACATCTTCTTCATCAATCAGACTTGAACCGATCAATGCGCCAAGACCGAGCGCTGCAAGAGTGACGAGTACGATGGTCGATTTTCCCATTGCCGAATTCCTAGTTTTGTATGTACAGGCCTATTTGATAGCTCATCAACGCGAAGCCGGCGACGATCAGGGCGATGTTCACGGCTGTGCCAACCCTGTTATTTTCTGCACGCGTCGGCAGCAGTCGCAATGCGAACACGATGACCACCAGTGCGGCGAGTTGTCCCAGTTCGACGCCCAGATTGAAAGAGACCAGGTTTGCGAGCAAGCCGTCATCTGCCAGGCCGAGATCCTGCAATTTAGTCGCCAGGCCCAGCCCATGAAACAGGCCGAAGATAAATACGGCCGATCGTTCGTCCGGACTATCGCCGAATAGTTTGTCGAAGCCTTGCAGATTGTCGAAGCCTTTGTAGGCAACCGATAGACCGATAATGGCGTCAACGAGATATGGATTAACGTCTAGCCCGAGCAGGACGCCGGCAATCAGAGTGATGCTGTGCCCGAGCGCAAACAGGCTGACAAACAAGGCAATTGTGCGCAGCGTCCTGAGGTAGAAAATAACGCCAACGAGAAATAACAGATGGTCGTAGCCCGTGACCATGTGTTTGGCGCCGAGCCAGGTATACAAAACGAATTGCACGCCCGTCTTGCCTGCAATCAGCTCCGCGTCCTCGCGCGACACGTTGTGTGCGAGCGAGTCGCCTGAAAGCCAAAGTAATAAAACGCCGAACGTGAACAGGAAAAAACGCTGTAACGCTGGACTCATTCCTTTCTTGTCCAGCGATCCACGAGTACGGCCGTCGAAATTTGCCCCAGAATATTTACGGCCGTGCGCATCATGTCCGGTATGCGATCGATACCGAGCACGATCGCGAGCCCTGCGACCGGTATGCCGACAGCATCGAGCGCCGGCGCCATTGTGACAACACCCGACGATGGCACGGGCGCGACCGTCAACGACACGAGGAATGTCGCCAGCATTGCTGCGCCCACTGCCGCGAGCGGTATCGGAATGTCAAACAGATAGGCCAGGAATACAATAGCCGCCCCCTGAAACAATGCACTACCCGGCCGATGCATTGATGCGCCCAGGGGCACGAGCAGATCGGCGATGGTCGGCGATACTTTGAGGTTATTGGTCACTTCTTCAAGCGTTACCGGAATTGCAGCAACGGTGCTCGTCGTCGATGCCGCCACGGAAACAGCACCAACCGTACTGCGTAAATATTTTGCAGGACTGATGCCGCCGATGAACCAGACAAGCGGCAGCGTAACGAGCAACAAAAAAATGATCAGCCCGACAAACACACAGGCAATAAATATCGCCAGGCTTTGAATGAGACCCCAGCCGAGTTGTGCCGTCACTGGCGCCGCCAGACCGAAGACACCGATTGGTGCGGTATAAAGAATCCACCAAACGAGTTTGATCAGCGCTTCGCTAGCGTCTTCGGCAAGATTTATGAGCCGTTCACGTCGCTCGCTGGCAAGCGTGCCAGTTGCCGCAGCAACCAGTGCCGTAAACACGATCAGCGGCAAGATCGCGCCAGAACTTGCAGCAGCGAAAGGATTGGCCGGCACCAGGCTCACAAGAAAGTCGACGAAACTTTGCAGCTCCGGAACCGTCGTGGCTTCGGTTTGCGGCATCTCGATCTCACTCGCGTATCGCAGACCGACTTTCATCGTCGCCATGCCGATCGCGATTGCCGGAATCAGGGTGATCCAGTAGTAGGCAATCGTCAGGCCGCCGATGCGACCGAGCTTTCGTGGGTCACCGAGCCGCGCGATGCTGGCAAAAATGACCGTGATGATCAGTGGAATGACGACCATGCGAATCGCATTCATGAACAGCGTACCGAAGGGCGCAGACCCGTTCGCGATCGCCAGCAACCATTCATTTCCGGTCGCGGCCGCGCCGAGGCCCACCACCAATCCAAGTATCAGGCCCGCCGCTATCGCCACATGCAACATGTCTCCCCCCGTCGCTTTATTGTTGTTTTGCGCTGCAACTAGCGTACCACCATTTCTCGCTATTGCTTCGCCGGAATTGCCGGCGTACAGTACTCCGCAACCTCAACAGGTGAACACCAGAAGATTTTCGCTGGTGTTGAACGGGAAGACGGTGCGCCTTCGGGCAATCCCGTCACTGCCCCCGCAACGGTAAATGAGTCAGTCGATCACTCAAGCCACTGCGCTACAAGCGTGGGAAGGCGACCGACGAAGACGCACAGCGTTACTCATGAGTCCGGAGACCGGCCTGTTGACCGTTCTACTGTTCGATCGCGGCGGGCGATTCGGAGAACTCGATTCTCTCCCACCCCGATTGACTAATAGCGCAGGTTCGGGGACCTCTGCGGGAGAGCAACATGCAAATCAAAGCGCAATTTATCGCCATCAGCTGCATTCTGTTGATTAGTACTTCTGCGTTCGGCCAGGTCGAGTCAGACGAAAACATTGAGCAAATTATCGTCACCGGCGCACGCACACCACTTGCCAGCAATCAAATTGGCAGTGCAACTACTGTTATTACCCGTAGCGACATCGAGCAGCGACAGGCGCGCTACGTCACTGACTTGCTACGCGCGGTACCGGGATTTTCGGTCAGTCATACCGGGGTTACTGGCTCGCAGACGCAGGTTCGCGTCCGCGGCTCCGAAGCCAACCACGTACTCGTACTGATTGATGGTGTTCGTGCCAACGACCCGGCTACCGGCGACGAGTTTCGCTGGGAATACCTGACGACGGGCAATATCGAGCGTATTGAAGTCGTGCGCGGTCCGCAAAGTTCGCTTTGGGGCAGCGATGCGGTCGCTGCTGTGGTGCACATCATCACGAGAACCGGTCACGAAGGCTCGGCGTTCGATGGCTATGTCGAAGGCGGTTCATTCGGCACGAGCAACATCGGCCTGGGTGGCACCTTCGGCAATGATGGCTGGTCGATCAGCGCCGGGCTTGAGTACCTCGATTCAGACGGCAGTAATATTTCGCGCACCGGCACTGAGAAAGATGGCTCCGATATCACTACCGCGTCGCTGAGCTTACAACTCCGACCGAGCGAAGCTCTGACTTTCGACATCAGCCTTCGTGCAACCGATGCGTATACCCAGTTTGACCCGGTCGACTTTTTTGTCACCGGATTGCCAGGCGATGGCGACGTAGCGACTGAAGCGGACAATTTGTACGCCCAGCTTGGTCTGAGATATGGCGCTGCAGACAGCCGCGTTGCACACCATATCAGCGCGCGTTTCTTTGACTCAGACAACCGCAACCTGGTCGATGGCTCGGAAGATTCTTCTTCCGCTGCAGACCGGACGTCGTTTGCCTATCAGGTCGATGTTGGCTTCGGCGAAAACATCCTGTCACTTGCACTCGAGCACGAGACAACGAGCTACGAACAAACCGGCGCGATCGTTTTTGGCGATCCCAATCAGAACCAGGAAATGGATGTCACCAGTGTCATCGCTGACTATCAGGGCCTGTCGCACGACCGTTTTACCTGGCTACTGAGCGCACGATTCGATGACAACAGCGATTTTGATGATGCCGTAAGCGGTCGATTGTCGCTGGCCTACGATGTTTCGGACACGACGACATTACGCGGCAACATCGGTACCGGCCGCAAGAACCCAACGTTTACGGAGATGTTCGGCTTCTTCCCGGGACAGTTCATCGGCAACCCTGATCTTAAGCCGGAGCAGACCACCTCGTATGACATCGGCATCGACAAGGAACTACGTGACGGTGCTTTGGTGTTGCAGGCATCACTTTTTCAGCAAGACCTGGAAGATGAGATCAATGGCTTTGTCTTTGATCCGGTCACGTTCCTGTCGACGGCTGAAAACATGTCCGGAACAAGCCGGCGCAGTGGTGCGGAACTGGGTGCACGCTGGCGACTGACTGAGTCGCTCGACCTGGGCGCTACGTACACTTACACGGATTCAAAGGAAGAAGATTTTCTCGGCCAGGATGTGCCGGAAGTTCGGCGGCCGCGGCACTCGGGCGCGCTGTCGCTAAATTACCATTCATCGAGTAAACGCTTCAGCGCCGCGCTTGCAGCAGACTACGGCGGCACACTGTCCGACGTATTTTTCCCGCCCTTCCCCGAGCCAAGCCAGACTGTCACGCTCAGCGATTACTGGCTCGTGGACCTGACCGTGCAATACCGTGTTTCCTCGTCAACCACGCTGTATGCGAAAGGCACGAATCTGCTCGACGAAGATTACGAGCAAGTTTATGGCTACCAGACACCCGGGATTGCCGGCTATGTCGGTATTCGAATGAGCTTCAGCCAGTAAGGGTCGGTGACATGCAGGTGCCGTCGTACCGGACTCTTGATGACGGCAAGGCATAATGCGATCGAAAACAGGCACCAGACCGCAATGAATTCATTCGGATCGTTGGTGGTCAGACTGGAAATCACCGGGCCCATTACAACGTGCAAAGTGACGAACCGCCACGAGCCGTAAATGACCGGCATGATGAAGACGATCAGAATATAGGTGAATGCATGCAGGCCATACTCGAAGCCCCACAGTAACGGCTGCGGACCTGACATCAATCCGTTCAGCGGCAGTTGCCACGCAATATGCCAGAGACCCGATGTCGAGCAGGCGATCGAGCCACAATATCCTTCGATACCAGCATGGCAGGTTCCGAGGGACGCACCCGGAAGCAATTTAGCAAGGATGATGACCGCGGCGACGCCGCACAGAGCGTAAACCGGCTTCTGTATTTTTTGCTTGAGCTCTGGCGGGACAAAATACATCGCCACCATGTTCGCGAAAAATGGCTGGAATGCGATGTGGATATAGCCCAGATAGGTGAGCCTTTGGTTCCACAGACCCCCACATTGATCGATAAAAACGTAGGTTACGGCCTGCAATAGCTCCATCAATGCGAAATAGCCCAGCGGCATCCACAGCTCTTTGCTTTCGCCCTTCTTGGCGATGTAAACCGTTGCGCTGATGCCGACTGTCGCCAGCACAGCAGATGCCTCCCCACTCCAACACATGTCCTAAGCGAACTCCGCTTGCATGGTGCCTAGGGCCGAATAGTTGCACAATTGGATAAATAACACACGCATTGGCGGATAATGTCGAAAAATAGTCAATTGGGGCTATAATCTCGATAATCATACGATTCTTGAGAGGAACATCCCGATGACTAAGGTTTTGGTAGCCGGCTATGGCGTAATTGGCCAACGACTTGCCGATGGGGTCGCAGCGCAAGAAGA
>Ga0255049_10000282_pt1 | contig 31668 bp, 29 predicted proteins | sample JV7_2_3_MG_FD_183615 | JGI IMG/M metagenome (GOLD analysis project Ga0255049, IMG submission 183615) | Seawater microbial communities from Jervis Inlet, British Columbia, Canada - JV7_2_3 | ecosystem: Environmental > Aquatic > Marine > Inlet | place: Canada: British Columbia | collected 2016-10-06 | reverse complement strand
CGCGACATAAATATATCGCGCCTCGGCGTGCGCCGGAGTCATGGCGAACGGCAGATGAGTCTTGATCGCCCGCGGTTCCGGCAACCGCTCGACCGGCTCTTTACCAACCTCTTCAAGATGTGGAATCGCATTGGCGAGCAGTCGCCCAACGGATAAAGGCTCGCCGTTGTGGAGGAGCAGGTAGACGATATATTGGACCCAGGTTGTACCGCATTTCGGATAAGTAGCGATAAAAATATCCCGAGGTCGCGCACGGTAGCCGAGCGCCGATGAGAATCCGCCCGCCGGAAAGCCCCGCGGCATCCGGAAGCCGTCATGTACCCTGTAACTCGGCTTCGTGCCCATCCGGCGGCCTTTAACCTAATCCTTAACCTGTTATTAACCGGCTAAGCTCTTGGGTTTTCTTTAGAGAGCCGGAGTGTTTTCGGATTATACTCATTCATCTATACGACCGATCAGGCAAGCTCAGCAGCGTCCTCATTGCGCGGTGACGGGCTGAGGCTGTACGTCACGAGATTATACGGAGCCACTACAATGAACCGACAATTGGCGTTTTATTCGCTCCTTTTATCTGGGATGAGCCAGATAGCTCTCGCTCATACGCCGATTTGCGACTGCTACGACAACGGCGACGACACTATCACCTGCGAGGGCGGATTTTCCGACGGCGGCACCGCTGCCGGAATACCGATGCGCATAATCGACGGCACTGGAAAGCTATTGATCGACGGCGCGATGTCGGCGCAGAGCGATTTCACGTTCGCCAAACCCGACGGCAACTTCCGCGTTGAGTTCGAAGGTGGTGACGGCCACATCATCCAGATCGATGGACGCGACATTGAGGAATAAACAGCTCCGGACCGGACGCGTACGCGGCATGGGTCACGCTGTCGCATTATCGGGCGTCATATTACTGGCCGCGATGAGTTCGACGGCTTCCGCTCACTTTCAGTTGCTGTACACACCCGAAGCGGCTCTCAACGAGTCGCGGACGATACCGCTGGCGTTGGTTTTCTCGCATCCGTTTAACAACGGCTACACGATGAGTATGGGCGAACCTGAAGCGTTCTACGTCATCAGCCAACGCGGTGCGGAAGCCGAGAGGAGAAAAACCGACCTGCTCGAATTCCTCGAACCGGTAACCTGGTCGGGTGTCGATAGCCAGGCGGAAGCATTCGTCGCGCATCCACCGAGAAGTGTAACGCGCTCGCTCGGCGACTATACCTATGTCCTTCGACCCGCCCCCTACTACGAAGAACAGGAAGACAAGTACATCCAACAGATCACGAAGACGGTGATCAACGTAGGCGGCCTACCCGGCAGTTGGGATGAGCCGCTGGGACTGCCGGTCGAAATCGTCCCGCTGGACAAACCCTACGCGAATTGGGTGGGCGGCGTCTTTCGTGCGGTTGTCCTGGCCGACGGCAGACCCGTGCCGAATGCGGAAATCGAAATCGAGTACCTCAATCACGAGCCACAGATCGATCAGCTGCGCTTCGCTGCAGAGGGAAAAATAACTGCGCCGCAGGGATCGTTCATTACACTGAGTATCCGGGCCAACGCTCAGGGCGAAGTCATGATCGGACTGCCCAAAGCCGGCTGGTGGGGAATCTGCGCCCTGGATCTCGACGACGGACTCGAATACAACGATAAGGAACTGTCTCTCGATGCCGTGCTGTGGATAAAAGCAACGGACATGTTGCCGTAAGCGCCCTCCCCGCATGAACACTACAACCTATCAAGTCCGCCCGTCGGGCAGCCGTTTCGAAGGGCTGGTCCTGATAGCGGTCACGATCGTCATACTGGCGGGCCTGAGCCTCTATGTCGAGGAACGCGGTCGAAACGAAGAACCCGAGGTTATCTACGGCTGGCAGGTCAGCGCATTCAACTCCCTAACCGGAGCTGATCAGGCGATCTACAACTCGCTCTATACCGTCAAGGATGAGATTCCGTACATCTACGACGATATTAATTACTTCAACGGACCCGGCGAGTTATTCCGCTGGCCGAATCTTGAGGATTTTCAGGATTATCTTTTGCCCCCGTTCTTTCAGGATACGAGCTGGGAACAGACCGGCTCGCTGCAATGGACGTTGTACGAGCCGCTACCGGAAGGCGAGATGCAAGGCTCCACGATGTATCTGGGAACCGATGGGCAACTCCCAGCCCAGGGATCGTTTTTACTCGTGATTCACCATGTTCATGCCGGTTTCACGAACACCAACTCGATCATGGTTTGGTGGAACGAAAACAATCATGCCGAGATGCCGGAGAGCGGCTTTCGCGATTCTTTGATCGTTCGGGGCTGGCGAGAGGTTATTGCCTATAGCGGCGATCAGGAAGTCGAGAGAATTTATGGAGACTAGTTGGATGGAATTTCCCTTGCCCAGAATCCGCAGATTGCTCGACATCGCTTTATGCGCGCTGTTGGTAACTGTGGGTAGTGACGCGACGGCTGCTACGCTACGAGTTGGTATCACACTGCACCCCTATTACAGCTTCGTTGCGCAGATCGTCGGCGATCGCGCAGAAATCATTCCGATGATCGACGCGGAGTCGAATCCGCACGGCTATACGCCACAGGCCGGCGATATGATGCGAATGACGTCGATGGACGTGCTGGTCGTCAACGGCATCGGCCACGACTCCTGGGCGTTCGAGATTCTTGACGCGGCCGGAATGCGGGACAAAATCCCGCTGATCTATGCGAATGACGGCGTGTCACTGATTCCCGTCGCCGGCGACAACAGCGGCGAGAAGATCGTCAATCCCCACACCTTTATCTCGACGACGGCGGCAATCCAACAGGTCTATTCAATCGCTCGATCTCTGGGAGAGCTGGATCCAGACAATGCAGAGTTCTTTCGCAACAACGCGCGACAATACGCCCTGGAGATTCGCAAGTTGCGTGCAGAGTTCGATGAGAAAGTTTCTGGCACGGATCTATCGAAGTTCGTCTCCGCGACCATGCACAGCGGTTACGATTACATTCTTCAGGAACTCGGGCTACAGGTCTCAGCGGTGATTGAACCTCGCCACGGTGTCGAGCCGACCGCTCGCCAGATGGCGGACACGATCGACCGGATCAACCTCGCCAATGTCAACGTTCTGTTCGCGGAAAAATATTTCGCCAGCAGGCTATCGGATACGATCCGGGATGCCACCGGCGTCGAGATGTATTCGATCTCGCACATCAGCAGCGGTCCATACACGCCCGAGAAGTTCGTCGATGAGATGCGTGACAACCTGAACACGCTGGCCCAGGCCATCAATGACGTCGCCCAAGATCCGGCGTAGTCGAGCCGAGTGAAGGGAGAGGAACGCAGGATGCAGGGTCCGTCGATCGAATTTGAGCATGTCAATCTGAGGCTCGGCAACACGCATATTCTGCAGGACGTCACTTTTTCCGTTCGTGCAGGCGAGATCCATTGCGTCGTCGGCGCAAACGGCGGCGGCAAGACCTCGCTGATACGCTCGATGCTCGGCCAGATGCCGCACACCGGCAATATCACGATCAACTGGCACGACAACACGACCGTCGGCTATGTCCCGCAAACCCTTGAGTTCGATAAGACGTTGCCGGTCACCGTGCACGATTTTATGGGGATGACCTGCCAGCGTCGCCCCGTATTTCTCGGCATAGAGCGGTCCCACCGCCAACAGATCGACGAAGTGTTGGAGCGTGTTGGCATGGGCGCCAAGGGTAAAACCAAACTGGGTAGTCTCTCGGGCGGCGAGCGCCAGCGAGTGCTGTACGCACAGGCGTTGATCCCCGAGCCCTCGTTGTTGGTCCTCGACGAGCCGACGACCGGCTTGGACCCCGAAGGCAGAGAGGTATTGGAGCGCTCAGTTGTCGAGTTCTCGCAAGCGGGCGGAACGGCGATCTGGATCAATCACGATATTGCACAGGTTCATGAGATTGCCCAAACGCTGACTTACATCGACAGGGAAATTCTGCTGGAAGGCGATCCGCGTCAGGTGCTTAAGAGCGGAATCGCCGCGAAACTATTTCCGAGCCTGGACCTACTGAGCGCCGGCGCTGCCGAGGGAGCTGGTTAGTGGGCGCGTTATACGAAGTGCTTCGCGGATTTATTATCGGTCTCGCCGATCAAGGAATCATCCACTACACGTTCAGCTATGCATTCGTCGCCAACGGTTTTCTCTGCGCGTTGGTCATCGGTCCACTACTGGGCGGCATCGGCACGATGGTCGTCATCAAGCGCATGGCCTTCTTCTCGCAAGCCATCGGCAACGCAGCGCTAACGGGAGTCGCCATCGGCGTGATCATTGGTGAGTCCTACACGGCGCCCTATTTCTCAATGTTCAGCTTCTGCATACTCTTCGCGCTCCTTCTCAACTTTTCCAAGAACAAAACCAAGATGTCGTCGGACACACTGATAGGCGTGTTTCTGTCGATCTCGTTGGCAATCGGTGCGACGACGTTGCTGTGGGTTTCTGCCCGCGTGAACACGCATATTCTCGATACCGTCATGTTCGGCTCGATACTCACGGTGAACGACACCGACATGAATGTGTTGTTGGTTACGGCGGTGATCACGGCGCTCGTCGCCCTGCCGCTCTACAATCGGATGCTGCTCGCGAGCCTTAACCCCAGCCTCGCACACGTACGGGGGATAAACGTTCATTTACTTGAATACGTCTTTGTGCTGCTCGTCACTATTCTGACGGTCGCGTGCGTCAAGATCGTCGGCGCCGTATTGGTCGAAGCGCTACTGCTGATTCCCGCCGCGGCAGCACGCAATCTCAATCGCACGATCCGAGGATTCGTGGCCTGGAGCATAATTTTTTCGACGGCCAGCTGTTTGTTCGGTATTTATGCGCCGATGCGTTGGGATCTGCCGCTTCCCTCCGGCGGAGCCATCATTCTGTCGGCGGCCGTGATATTCCTGGCTACGATGATCATCCGCATGGCGCTACCGCGTTATCGGGAAGCGAGCGTATGATCGGAGGAACGGGAGTTTAAGCTATGAATCAGCTGGGCAGAGTAATGACCGCTGGGTACGCTGTCGCGGCGGCGATCCTCCTACTACCGGCAACGGCAAACCGGGCGGCCGACGAACCGGCGTACACAGTACTGACCGGCACTCAGTCAACCTATTCGCTCGCCAGCTCGCTGACTGCGGAAACGCCGATCCAGGTGCTGAACGTTCCGGCGGACGGCCGACAAATGTCCTTGCTCAAGGACTACATCGCCAGACGCACGGATCGGCTCGAACCAACGTTCGCTGCAGCAACAGCAGTTATCTCTCTCACCAACGCCCTGCCCGGGGACCCGCTCTACCGATTCGCTCGCGATGCGAACATCCGCGTTGTCGATATCGATGCCGCGTCACCGTGGTCGCTAAGCACGGCCGGCGTCGCGCTGACAGACTCACCCATCTCCGACGTCACCTGGGGCACGGATACGGACTCCGCGAACATCGCTACCGCACCGTATTTCTGGCTGAGTATTTCCAACTCGATCCGCATGGGTGACATCATCGCCCATGATTTGATCGAGCTGTTTCCCGATTCCGAGCCGGCGATTAGAGAGAATTTAGACGACTTGAAGTGGGTACTATTGAATCTTCGTAGCGACTACCAACGACGCCTGATCGAAGCGGGTGACGATACTGTGTTCGCGCTCACCGGTGATTTCGTCTACCTGACGAACGACATGGGGTTGTACGTCGACGGCTATTTCATCAAACAGGATATTCGCTGGACCGAAGCTGACCTGAGAAGCTTGACGAACCACCTGACGCAACGCGGCATCCGGGTCGTCATTCACAAATGGCTTCCGAGCGACGCAATACAAAGTGCCGTGAGCGAAGCAGGTGCGACGTTGGTCGTATTGGATTCCGGCGATCCCGGGATGGTCGAAGATCGCCAGCTCGTAGCCGACGGCTTGCAGCAGATCCTCAGAAAGAACCTCGACGCGGTCTACTCCGCGTTACGTCAATAATTACAAATACGGGGACGGTCTACCTAACTCACGAACCCTGTTGAACTGTTTAGATAATTAGGTAGACCGTCCCCGTATTTGTGGCCGCTTGGCCGCGATCCGTCGTTCGCAGCCTCCTAAAAGCGGAAGGTTTGAGTATACTTCACGGAAAACTGCGACTGCGTGGACTCGAGTCGCGAGAACGCGCCCTCTGCGTCGAAGCCGTGATTGAGCACGATGTAGAGATCCTGCCCGGCTCGAGGATTCCAGCGTAGCCGGCTGTTAATACCGGCGGAACCTGACTCGTTGTCGTATTGCAGCAGGTTGAGCCAGGACCACCGAACATTGAAGGCGATATCGGCATTGACCTGAATCAGCCGGGTAACGAATTCCCCTTCAGGTAAGACGATATCGTTATATTCGTAGTCCAGCCCCAGGTACAGACGCCGATTCGGCCGCCAATCCAATCCCACCTGTAGCTCGAGCCGATCACCGGTATAGAACTCACCGTTCTCCATTTCGAAGCTGGGTGCGAAGGTACGCTCGTCCGCCCCGGACAGCTCAAACCCATAGCGATTGAACTCGTAATCCCCAGCCGGGATGACGACTCCATCGGAAATCTCGAAGGGCTCCAATAACACTTCGCGGTCGTAGTTCAGCTGTGTCCCGATCTCGTCGCCGTTGTTCGTCTCCAACTCGAACGGCTCCACGAAGACAGAGCGACTTTCAACACCACCCGAGATCCGGTCGTAGTTGCGGTAGTTCACGGCGTGAGAAATCGATCTGAGCCAACGATGCTCAGGCCGATTCGTATAGCCGACGCCGGCCTCCGTGTATTCGATACCTCGTCGGTTAACGAACCCTAGCGCCGGATTGAAGTTCTCTTCGATATGTTGGAGGCTGAAGCTACCGCGGAGGCCCTCGCTATTAGGCGAAGAGAGATCGACTCCCCACGCGTCCTGCTCAGAGTCGACGCCCTGCGTGTCCGAACTCTGGTACCAGATCTCGCCCTCAGCAGTCCGTCCCGACGGTAGATTCGTATTGCGGTAACGAAAGTCGACGCCGAGGAGCGAATTGTCGAGATTGGTCCGCGGATCGCCATCGGTCACGATAAAGCCGACACTGGACTCTCGCAGAACATTCGCCGCCACCCGGCCGACGAACAGATCGGAGCTATTAACGTCCTGATAGGCATCCTGCTGGACACCGAGCACACCGACATTGAAGCGACCTACTCGCCCGGTAAGCTTGGCGCCAACCTCGAGATCCACGGGTTGCCCGTCAGCCCCAAGACCGATTCTGCGTGAATGAAACGGCAATCCGTTGCGGCGCAGCCCACCGAAAGAGAAAATATCAACGTCCTGCAGGAAGAAATCTCTTTTCTCTGGAAAGAACAGGCCGAAGCGGGTCAGGTTGATCCGCTGATCATCCACCTCGGTTGCTGAGAAATCCGTGTTGAGCGTCAGCACACCGGTCAGAGACGGCGTGAAATTGTAGAAGATGTCCAACGCCGGTTCCGTTTCGTTAGTACTGCTACCCCCCTCGTACTCCTTGGACTCGGTTGAAACAATAGTGGGCACGATGTCCAGTCCGCGGCCCTGCCGCAATCCGGTGAGCCCTGACACGACACCAGCGGATCCGGGGTTCACGCGCCGGTTGTAGGAAGACCACGAGATGCTCTCCTGCTTTCGCGCGATCTGCCGCTCGAGCGTGAATCCCCAGTCCGGGTTACCCGGGTCGAAGTTCAGCGTCTTGAACGGTATGGCCATCTCCGCGACCCAGCCTTCGTCGTCAATCCGCGCCTCCGCGTACCAGATTCCCTCCCAGTCATAGTTGAGTCGCGTTGGCGTCTCGAACGTACCCTCGCCTCGTACGCTGTTCGGGTTCACCTGAAACTGATATCCGGTTCGTTTGTTGTTGAATGGGTCAAGATAGATAGAGAAAGCATCATCCCAGCGAGTGGTCTCGCCCTGGACCATCTGTCGGGCCCTGATCTCGCCAGGATCGCTGTCCCACATGCGCGCCGCAACGTAGAGGTTATCTTCGTCGTAAGCGAGATACACAATCGTTCGCTCGGACGGCTCACCGTGATCGACGGGATCAAACTGATGAAAGTCATCGATCGCCGATGCCTGTGACCAGGTAGCATCATCCAGCACGCCGTCGAGCGTCGGTTGCGAGTCGGTTCGAGTAATCACCATGCGTTTTTGGTCTTGGGATATCCGGAGATCGCCGGTATCCTGGGCAACGACAGATCCCGCTCCCAAGAGCGGCAACGTAAGCATCAAACGAGCAAGGATCTTCATGTTGAACTTTGAGGCATTCCCTGGCCTTTGTTTCCGCGAATGCGATACTCGTTCATTGTGCCAGAACCCCGACAGTCAAAAATTAAGAATCCTTAAGAAATGAGACACAGCGCACCTCCTGGGGGCACGATCCGCACAGTGAGACCGTTCACGCCCACCTTCCAATTCAACGAAATAGGCGCATGACCACATGATTCGATTAACCTCCCGAACCGCTCTGCTAACGTCACTCTGTGGTCTCGTCGCGTCGTGCATGACGCCCGAACCCGTCGCCCCACCCGAGATTCGCGTAGAACGCGTCACGGTGGTGCCAAATCGTCTTCGACCGCCTGTGATGGGACCAAACGCAGGCGTATCCGCCGGACATCCACTGACGACCGCCGCCGCGTTGGAAGTCCTGCAAAATGGCGGTAACGCGTTCGATGCCGGCGTCGCGGCACTACTCGTCGGCGGCGTCGTAGAACAGGATCTCTACAGCCTCGGCGGCGAAGCGTTGGTACTCGTTTACCCCCGTGACGAAGGCAAAGTCACGTCGATCGCGGGCCAGGGCTGGGCCGCGGCCGGCGCGACGATCGATTGGTACCGAGCGCAGGCGAAGAACCTGAATGGTGCCGGACTCGATCCGGCCGTTGTGCCAGGCGCGCTGCACGGGGCGCTGACCGTGCTCGAACAATGGGGCACGATGAGTTTCGAGGCGGTAGCGGCACGCGCGATCGAGTACGCCGAAAACGGCTTCGCACTGCTCCCACGAACGGCCCAGGCCTTGCAGCGAGAGTTCGGCTTCATACAACAGTGGCCGGCCAATCAGCGCTACTGGTTGAAACCGAATGGCTTGCCCTATACGGCGGGCGAAGTGATCCAGCTACCGACACTCGCGAACACGCTGAAGCGAATGGTTGCCGCCGAACGTGAGGCCCGTGGCCAGAGCCGCGAGGCCGGCATCGTGGCCGCACGCGATCGCTTTTATAAGGGCGATATCGCGCAGGAGATGGTGGCCTTCCTTCAGGCACATGAAACACCGTTCACAATCGATGATTTCGCCGAGTTTTACGCGCGCATCGAAGAACCGACCAGCACGACCTACCGAGGTTATACGGTTTACAAACAATCGTTCAATAGTCAGGGACCTGCGCTTCTGCAGATGCTTAATATTCTGGAAAACTTCGACCTGCAGGCGATGGGCCACAACAGCGCCGACTACATTCATACTGTCGTCGAGGCCATGAAACTCGCCTACGCAGACCGCGACACTTACTACGCCGACCCCGACTTCGTCGACATACCCGCGGAAGGGCTGTTATCCAAGGATTACGCACGCCAGCGCGCGCAACTGATCGATATGGAGCGGGCGTCAACAGCGTTTACCGCAGGAAATCCGTTCGCGTTCGAGGACACGACGGACGACTGGGAATATTGGATCGCGGGAATCGGCATACCGGACGGGACGCAGCTTCTGGCCGGTATCGACTATCCCAGCTCGTGGAAGGACACGACGCACATTGCCATCATCGACGAGGACGGCAATGTATTCGACAGCACGCCGAGCGGCGGCTGGATCGGCGGTTCCGTCATCCTCGGTGAGACCGGCATTGCCATGAGCGTACGCGGCGAGCAGTTCTGGTTGGACGAGACCCGAGCGGCGCAACTGAGGCCACGATCGCGCCCGCGCTACTCACTCACGCCAAGCATCGTGTTACGGGACGGAGAACCGTTTCTCGCCATCGGTACCCCCGGCGGCGACAACCAGGAACAGACCATATTGCAGACGTTCCTCAATATCGTTGAATTCGAAGACGCCTGGTATCCGAATATGCATGAGGCGATCGCATTGCCACGATTCCAAACGCTACATTTCTACGAATCGTTCTGGCCGCACGATACGGGCTTTAATCGGCTCAACGCCGAATCAACGGTACCGATCTCCATCTTGCGAGATCTCTCATCGAGGGGGCACGAGGTCTATCAAGCGCCACCGCTCGGCCTGGCGGCGTGCGCGACAATCGTCATGCTCGATCCAGATACGCAGACCCGAATCGCCGGCGCGGACCCGCGGCGCGATTGTTACGCCGTGGCTTACTAGTGGGTGCGAGGGTTCTCCGCGCTAATGCCGACGCCTGGCGTGCGTGACGGGACCGCACTGACCAGAAAACGCGGCTTCATCGCTGCGTGTGCCACGATACTGACCGCCGTCGCTTTGACGACGACCGACGACCTGGCTGCTCAACAATCCGAGGACGAGGAACTGCCGCTGTGGGAGTTTCGATTTGCCGCGTTCGGACGCTACGCCCCGATCTATCCGGGCGCCGCAGATCACAATCTCACCGTGCTGCCCCTGCCCTACCCCGTCTATCGCGGCTCCCGGCTGCGCTTCGGCGAAGACCTGGATGCCTTCGCCGAGGGCCGCGTTGTGAGACGCCCGCGAGTCCGGATAGACATCAATTTCAATGTGAATTTCGGTGCGGACAGTGAGGACATCGCGGTGCGCGAGGGCATGCCCGACCTGGATCTGATGCTTGAGATCGGCCCCGAGCTCGAAATCAGCCTCAATAATCACCCCGCCACCGAAGGAGAGGTGTTGCTCGCCTTTCAATTACGCGCCGCGGTTTCTTTTGGCAGCGGAAGCACGAGCGGGCGCGGTTTTGCGTTCAACCCGAAATTGGAATATCGACTCGATCAGGCATTCGGCACACGTAATGACTGGAACTTTCGCTGGACGCCGACGTGGGTGAGCGAGGACTACGCGGATTACTACTACGAGGTCGCGCCTGCATTCGCCACGCCTGCCCGCGGCAGTTACGACGCCTCCGCCGGTTACCTCGGCTCGGAGTTCAGGATCGGTCTGGAGCGCCAACTTACGGAGCGTCTCAGATTCGACGGCTCGGCGAAGCTCTGGATCAACAACGGTGCCGAAAATAGCCAGAGTCCGTTGTACCAGGACGACCAGGGCCTCGGCGTGCAGGCGGCGTTTATCTGGACGTTGGGGACCAGCGAGCGACGCAGCAAGTGACATTCTCGCTCAGCGTGCGAGAATACTCTCCCGGTAATCAGTGGCGGTTGCAGATGACACGACTTCCCAGGATCATTCTCGCGCTCGCGGCGTTATCCCTCTGGGCACAGATGCCAACGCCGAGCCTGGCTCAGGACATACCTGACCTCAGCGGCATGTGGAGCGACCCTCCGCCCAGAGCTGAAGACGCCTTCTGCCATGTCGGTTGCCCTGTCGCGGCGCGGGACCACCTGACGAACCTGCTCGACGATCCCGCCAATCTCGATCGCACCTACGTCGAGCTCCGCGCGGAAGCTCAGCGTTATATGCGAAACGAGCTCATCCCGAGCCATCTAACACCGGAGGCGCTCGAGAATTACCCGTTCAATAACAACATGGACCCCTCCTTGACCGCATGCGAGCCGTGGGGATTCACGCGACAGATACTGTCTCCTCACGCGATGCAACTCACGCAGCTCGAGGATCGCGTCACGCTGTACTACTCCGAGTGGACCGCACGGCGAACGATCTACCTGGACGGGCGCTCACCACCGGACGATCTCGTACCGAGCCTGCTTGGTTTTTCCGTTGGCCACTACGACGGCAACGCGCTCGTCGTGGAGACCGTAGGCGTCACTGCGGACCACTCGAACGCCGGTTTCGCACACAGCGCCGAATTAACGACGACCGAGCGCTTCACTCGCTCGAGCGACGGCAACCGCCTCGAGGTCGAAGCGACGTTTCGCGATCCGTTAACCTTTCGCGACTCACTCGTCATGGCACGTGCCTGGGCGTGGGCACCGACCGAGGATATTTACCCCTACGAAGACTGTGTGATACCTGAGTGATGAAAACTCTCTTACCAACGTTCCTTCTCTGTGGATTGGGCCTGCTGCCATCCCTCGCGGCTGCGCATCATGCCTTCCGCGGCGTGTACGACTTCGGCACGACCAATACGATCGAAGGCGCGGTCGTCACGCTTGAACTCGTCAATCCCCACGCCAGGCTCTATCTCGACGTGACGACTGATGCTGGTGAGACAGAGCGCTGGCTGGTCGAAGGACCCGGGAAATTGTCGTTGGCCCGTCGAGGCTGGTCAGACGACATGTTTGCGCCCGGTGACCTCATTACGGCGATCGGCAATCCTTCGAATACCGATGATCACGCGATCTGGCTGGAGAAAATCGTGATGCCGGACGGCACGGAGATTATCGACCCGCTCGTCGCCGACGAGCTGGCTATCGAAGCGGAGCGCCGCGAGCGTGTTCGGCAGGCGACGCAATAGCAGCCATCGAGGGCTGTGCCGGCGCGGCCCCGGGCCTCGCCGGAGTACTGCCCAAAAAATTGGCATAACGATCGCATTCCTTTCCATCCCTCTCGCGGCCTCAGGCCACCACTCACGTATCGAGTTCTCCGATGAAGTCCTCGAACTCGAAGGACAACTTCTCGAAGTCGTGTGGCTGAACCCGCACCCCGCTTTATTTCTTGAGGTCATGAACGACCGCGGTGACGCAGAGATTTGGCGAGTTGAAGCGCATACCGGTGTTCGGGTTTATAACCGAATGGGCGTGACGCCCGATCTTTTTAACGTCGGCGATAGAGTTCGTGTGGCGGGCCGCACATCGACGCGCCGTGCTCTTCATCTTCTCGGAACCAACGTACTGTTGGCGGATGACCGGGAAGTGTTACTCAGCAGAGATGACCCACCGCACTGGCCCGGACGACCGATCGTCGGCACAACCGGTAGCGTGCCGATGAACGAGACAAGCCTGGCGAGCGCGGCGAGCGAGAATCAAGGCCTCTTCCGTATCTGGAGCGTCTCCCCGAACGGCCGGGCGCAAAACCTGCCGTATACCGATTCGGCTCGAGCCGGGCGAGCGGGCTGGGACCCGGCTGACAACGCCATCGCGCGGTGCGAGCAGCCCGGCATGCCCGTGACGATGGGAGCCCCGCTGCCTATCCGTTTTATCGACGAAGGCGAGACACTTTCTCTACACGCCGTGTACTTCGACACGCTTCGTACTATTCATCTTGACGACGCGGGCGATCCCGGAGCGCAGCCGGCCACGCACCTCGGGTATTCGGTCGGGCGCTGGGACGGACTGACGCTGACCATCGTAACGACGCGAATCAACTACCCCTATATCGATAACGAGGCGAGAACACCGCAATCGGAAGCGGTAGAGACGCTCGAAAGATTCACCTTGAGCGAAGACCAGAGCCAACTCGACTACCACCTGACGATTACCGATCCGGCGACGTTCACCGAACCCGCGACGCGGGAAAGAATTTACCTGGCGTTGGACGAGCCTTTCGACGTCCTTGACTGCCACGTCTTCTGAGCTGGAGTGAAAACCAACTATCGCCCGCTTCTTGCGGTTGCCGCGATACCTCGCCTCGCTGCAACACCTGCCGCTCCTGTGTTAGCCTAGACACGCGGAGGTATGCCATGAATTACAAGCGCTTGAGCGTCACAATGACGCTCGCACTACTACTGGCTCCACTCGGACTGTCGGCCCACCATTCGCTGGTGGCCGAGTTCCAGACCGACAACCCGATCGAGATAACCGGCGTCATCACAGACATGGAGTGGATCAATCCACATAGCTATCTCTCCCTGGATGTGACGGATGAAGCCGGTGGCATCGTAACCTGGCACCTGGAGTTATTACCGACGTCGATGCTGCGCAAGGCCGGCCTGACCAAAGCGCTGATGATCGGCGACGGACGACCCGTTACCGTACGAATTCATACTGCTCGCGACGGGACAGCCACTCTCGGTTATATACTTAAGATCACCTACGCCGATGGACATTACTATCAGTTGGCCGAGCAATGATCCTCACGCTATCGACGTGCAGATCTCGGAGAACCCACATGACTAAACTTAAGCTGACGCCTGAAATAGCTGCGACGGGCGCAGTCCTGTCGAGTCTCGTTCTACTCGTGAGTGTGGCGGTTGCTCAGGCACCGACTAGCCCGGACGGCCACCCCGACCTCTCGGGCACCTGGGACAATGGCTCCGGAATCGACTTCGTGGCCCCGGTACAAATCGGCGCATCGATCTGCGTCAGGGGCTGCGATACGAACCCACGGGGAGTCCAAGCCGGCGACCGGCCGACTTACCGCCCGGAAGTCATGGCTACCGTCAACGATCTCGAAGCACGTCAGGTTGAGGAAGATACGGTGCTGCGATGTTTTGCTCCGGGTGTGCCACGAATCGGCCCGCCGGACAAGATTGTGCAGACATCAACGGAGCTGGTTTTTCTCTACGATGACTACACCGGAAACTTCTTTCGCGTTGTCCCAATCGACGGGCGGCCGCACAGGACCGATGTCGAACCGGGATATCTGGGCGATGCGATCGGCTGGTGGGAGGACGATACGCTCGTCGTCGAGACCGTCAACTTCAATGATGACACCTGGTTAACCGACGACGGCTCATTTCACACGACCGATCTTCGCGTTATCGAGAGACTAAGCATCGTCGATGACACGTTACGGTGGGCCGCAACCGCTCATGATCCGGAAGTACTGGCCGAGCCCTGGGAACTCAGGACAAGGACCGCCTATCGCTCCGACTCGGAGATCCTCGAGGCGCCGCCGTGCATAGAACGCGACCTCGACCACCTCGTGGAGCCGTTACACCACGACAATATCCGCTAGCCCGCGCGACGCTCTCGATTACATAATCGTCATAATTCGGTTCGATATGGCCGGGCCGGAATGGTGACGGCGGGGCGCCCATCGCTCTACAATAGGTACTTCACTTTGGGAGAGTTAGGGAGTTTGACCTCATGCGAACCAGTAAATGTATATTGATGACGGCTGGGCTGGCGTCGTTGCTTGTCGGCTCCGCTGCCATCGCCCATCACGGCCGGGCCGCCTACGGCGATAATGAAGTCGTACTCACAGCGACCGTTACGGAATTCAAGTTCATCAATCCCCACGTGCAGATTTACTTCGACGTTACGAGCGAGGAAGGCGAACTTGAACACTGGCAAGGCGAAATGACAGCGCCGAATAAGATGGCGCGCGGCGGCTGGACGAAGCATACCCTGCTACCGGGTGATGAGATCCGGATTACCGGGCGATCCGCAAGAAATGGCGGGCACTCCGTCGTGATCAACGAAATCATCATGCCGGACGGCGAAAACATTCCTCTCTGGGAAGTGCTCGACTGATGGGCCGGATAACCTCCTCAGTTTTGGTCGCAGTGGCCGCGCTGAGCTTTTCGGGTGCCGCCCTCGCACAGTTTGGAACCGGTCTGCCGACGAAAACGGAGGCGCGCGATGACGGGCCCGCACCGGTTCGTGATCTCGCCGGCGTTTGGACGCGAATTCGACCGGAAGGCAAGTTCTACAGCAATTCCGGCTGGACGCCGGAAGCCCCCGCACTAACGGAATGGGGACAAGAACGTTTCGCCACCGCCAAGGATTCCAACGCAGGCAGTTTTTCGCTGGCTGAAACCAACGATCCGGTGCTGACACGCTGCTATCCACCGGGCGTGCCACGCGTCTACTTCCACCCCTACCCGTTCGAGATCGTCTACACGGCGAAAGAGATGATCGTGCTCTACGAGTATGACCACACCATCCGTCGCGTCTATGTAGACGGCCGCCGGAACCCGGAGGACCCCGTCATGCTGTGGCTGGGCAACTCGGTGGGTGAGTGGCAAGACGATACGACGTTCGTCGTCACGACGGTCGGCATCGACGAGCGGACCTGGCTCGACCGCTCCGGGTATCAACACAGTGATCAGTTGAAGGTCACCGAGATCTTCAATCGCATCGATAATCTCAATCTGGAAATTCAAATCGTCATGGAAGACCCGGTGGCACTGGCCGAACCCTGGGTCGCAGAGACGCTGTACTACCGGCTCGCGCCGTCCAACTGGGAACTCAGCGAGATAAGCTGCTCGGGAGATTACCTGGATTTCGGCGACTTCGAGAGTTTCCTCGAAGAGGATGGCGAATAACGCACAATAATATCTAGCAGACATGATTTGCGGGGAAGTCAGATGAAAATGTTTAATCTTCGGCGCTCGTGCCGATCTGCGTGCATCACGATCGTTTACGCGCAACTCCTACTGTCATTCGTCGCTACCGCCGAACCGACGGAAGGCGCCTGGAACTTCGAGCGTGTCGGTATGGCGACGCTGTCGAACGGTCAACTCGACCTCGCCTCATTCTCGAAACTCGCGCCATGGCCGAACACCGACGGCGACTACCTCTACTCGGGCTGCTACGACCCGAGCCCGCTGGACAATGCCCAGCCCGCGCCCGACCGATGTTTCATGACGGTCGACTTGAGCGATCCGACAAACCCGGTGCGCCTCGCCACCGTGCCGAACTTCGACCCCATCGCATCGCCGTCGCCACCGCCCGATCACGCGGTTTGGTCGCCAGACTACCCGTTCCCGAATCTGCCCGTGAGTGTGCCGTGCAAGGTGGACTGGAACGATCCGGCAATTGCCGCGGCGACAGAGAGACCGTCGTGTTGGGACCCCGGCTGGAACTCGCACAATCACTACGCACAGAATGGCCCAGGAGATATCCTGGCGGTCAACCAAGAGCGCTATCGCGGTGGCACGACGCGACAACCGACCTACCACGGAGTCAAGTTCTACGACATCTCCGACCGTGCGAATCCTCGCTTCCTTTCCTATTGGGAAGCACCGACGTCACCACCTGACCCTGCGACGGGAGTCTATCCCGATGCCCGGGGCACGCATCATTTCAACTTCAACGGCCCTTATCTTTATCTTGGCGCCGAATACGAAGGCTTCATCGGCAAGATCTTCGTCATTCTCGACGTTCGCAACCCGGAAAATCCCGTGGAAACAGGCAAGTGGTGGCTCCCGGGGCAGAAGACCCCTGAGGAGGACGCGATCAGAGACTGGGAACAGCAAGGCAGTTTCAGTAACCCCATCGTTAGAGCCGACAACGGTAAGTGGACCAAACACGTCGGCATGCATTACGCCACGGTCCAGGATGACATTGCTTACCTTTCCTATCATCAAGCGGGCTTGATCATCATGGACGTCAGTGACAAGAGCAACCCGATACTGCTGTCACGGACCGACTACCTGATGCCCGGAGCGGATGACACGAACCCGGACATCGCCGCTTGTCAGGCGGCGGCCGGACGCGAAATCGCCGCTTGCGGCAACACGCACGCGGCCAAACGCATCCCCAACACGGACCTGCTCATCGTGTCCGACGAGTACTTCACCTGTCCGTACGGCCATGTACGCATCTTCGACGTGGCGGACGACCGCAACCCGACACTACTGAGTCACTATCTGACCGATCAGAACACGGCCTGCGATTCCGAAAACCCGTTGCAGGCGGCCGACGCCCCACGCTTCCCTCGCCGCGGTCCTTCATCGCATATCGGCAATCCGCTGAGCGACGATATCTATCTGATGGCCTGGTATGGCAACGGCGTACAAGCCATCGATATATCGGACCCGGCGAACCCGGTCGGTGCCGGGTACTTTAATTATCGAATCGATAGCGACCTCGACGCGCGGGAAGCGCAATACGCCGGTTCCGATACTTACGACGTTATTCTCGGCCGGGACGGCTACCTCTATTCGTCGGATGGCACATCGGGTCTACGTGTCCTAAGATACACGGGAACGCTACGTCGTTAGACGCGACGCACTGCGCACCGATAGAACCGTACACGGAGAGATGTAGATGGCGAGCAAAGTATCCTGGTACTACCACCGCAACGGGTGAACCAGTTGTATCCGGGCCGCCAAGTTTCTGGCGGCGAATAAAATCACGATAGGCGAACAGGTACCTGCGAGCAGAAAACTGCAGAAGGCGGATGCCAAGGCGCTGCTCAAGGATGCGTCGAAACTAATCGTCGCGAAAGGCAAAAAGATCGAAGAGTTCGCCGCCGGCGACAAGACATCGACAGATGCCGTGAACGCCATGCTGGGGCCGACGGGCAACTTGCGCGCGCCGACGGCGCGCGTCGGAAAAACACTTCTGGTCGGCTTCAACGACGAGGTCTACGGCAAGATCTTCCGCTGAGCTCGGTCACATCACGCTCTGCAATCGACTTCATCTGATCTCCTTATGAAGTCCTATTGGGTGCGATTCGCCACGTTTCGCTTCACAATCGGCGACCACTCCACGAAACTGTCGTCGGCCGTTATCAGCGCGCTGAGTTCACGAACGACGCTCTCGTACTCGGCCTCGTCGGCGACACTTCGCGTTTCTTCCGAGTCATTGAGCAGGTCGAACAGCATTCGGTCCGTGATTTTCCCCTCCTCGCTGCGCCACTCGGTATATCGATAGCGCTCCGTGCGTACCGATTCACCGTCGAACCAACGGCTGAATGAGGCGTGCTTGACGGTACGGGTCGTGTCCTCGAGCACAGGGACGAGACTCACGCCATCGAGCTCGTCCGGCGCCGGCAGGCCGGCCAGCTCGATCAACGTCGGGAAGATATCTAGAAAGTCGGTAATCGCACCAGCCCGCCCGCTCCCTCGAGAGGGATCGCGAATGATCATCGGTGTGTGTAACGCGATGTCGAACAAATTCATCTTCGTCCACATCGTCTGCTCGCCGAGATTCCAGCCGTGGTCACCGATCAGCATTACAATCGTATTGTCATCCAGCCCGTTGTCTTCAAGCCCACCGAGTACTTTTCCGACGAGCGCGTCAGCGTAGCTGACCGCTGCACGATAGGCGTGAATCAAATTTAGCGCCTGCGGCTCCTCGAGCAAGCCTTCCGGCGGGATTCCCGTGTACTGATCGCGTAGCTCAAAAGAAGTATGAACGACGTGTGGCGGCGCGCCGACCGCGAGCTCATAATACGTCGTTGGCAACTCGAAATCAGCGGGATCGTAGAGATCCCAATACCTCGCGGGCGCGTTAAACGGCAAGTGCGGCTTACGGAAACCGACCGCGAGAAAAAACGGCTCGCCCCGGTCGCTCAGTCGCCGTAGATCCTCGACCGTCTTGTCGGCGATCTTACCGTCGGGGTAGTCGCTGTCCTCGACGCTCAGTCGCTCGAACGCCGGGCCGAGAACGCCCTCGGGATTATCGAGATAGGCGCGCTGAATATGTTCCCCTCGCTCATCCGGTTCGATCGCACTGGTCCACTCGCCTTCGGGGCTCCACAGGGGTTCGCTCCAGGACTCGGGTGAGTCCAACATGCTGTCAAATATCTTGCCGCTGGCCAGCGTGTAGTAGCCATGATCCCGAAACCAACCGGGCAGGCTAGGCACTCCGGGCAAATCCCGATCCAGTCGCGAACTGAAATTCAGAAACCGATTCGTCGTGGGCTTTCTTCCGGAAAATAATGAAGCACGGGAGGCACCACAGATCGGTACGGACGCGAACGTGTTTTCGAATACGACGCCGCTCGCGGCCAAATCGTCGATATTCGGCGTATGCGCGAGATCGTCACCATACGCACCGACCAGCGGACGCAGATCGTCGACGATGATGAGAAGGACGTTCGGCCGCTCACCATCCTGTGCCGAAATGCCGGGACTCAGAAGCGCAGAGAGTACGATCGCTAACCCCCGTCGCCGAACTAATGGTCTTGTCATTCACAAATCTCCTGGATCGATGATCGTATGATATCCCCGTCCGTCTACTACCTGGCCTCTGCCGCGATCGTACAGTCGTAAGGTTTGACCTCCTCACCGGGAATCCATTCGTAGCCGGCGCGGCCGAGAAAGGCCGGGCCTTCGTACGTCAAGGGATCGTTGGCCGTCGCGTCCCAGGTCATACGATGGCTGTCCGCACTGAATGTGAATCGCTCGACGAGCCGGTAGTCATCGCTCTTCGGTGTACCAAACTCATCGACGTAGGGCCAACTGATGTTTGAGGTTTCCACTATCAGCGTGCGCCCATCCCAACGACCCACGGAGTATCCCATCAGCGAGTTCGGCCGCGCGTCAGTGACAGAATCGTCATCGATATGGATCGTTCGCACGCCATCCCACTGCTCGATTCGGAGAATCACGCCATCATCGGTTTCCTCGAAGGCGATCGGAAACGGCGTATCCATGACGACGGGCATGCCCGGCTCGACACAGCGTAGCGCAGGGTCGTCGACGACGGGATCCCAGGCCTCTCTGGCCGCGAGTGCGGCAGCCGTAAACGTACGATCCGGGTCCAGATCAGCGGGCCCGCGAGCACGGGACCAGACACGATAGATACCCTCAGGCTCTGCGGGACTACTGTCCTCTACCTCTTCGACGCTCGTGGGTTCTGCGACCCGGCTCTGTAACCCGAAACGACCGGTCAATCCGGGATCGAGCAGCACCTCTTCCCCGCTCGGCATCGTCATATTGATTGCCAGGATCTCGTTTCTGCCGAGACGCGACATCGCGCCGTAGAAACCGACGCGATCGCCGACATCTACCGTATTTGCAAGCCCGAGCCGTTGCAGACGGTTAACCGGCGCCGTTTCGATAGTCCAGGTCTCACCGTCGTCGGTTCGAACCGTGAATGTGGTATGTGGATTGACCCAGAAGACTTCGATCAGCTCGCCTTCGATCTCGCCGACATTGTCGACATCGAAGAAAGCGCCGAACGAATGGTGGGCCGTCGCAACGCTGGAGAACGAAGCCAGTAACACCGAAATGCTCGCACGAACCATGATTTCCTCTCCTGATTTCGCCGTCGACCGGCCCTCATCCGCGACCCGGTCAATCTTAATAATTAGCAATAAAACCGCCCCGGGGAGCGTGATTCTGAAGTATATCGAGTAAACTTCGGAGTTAACTACTATCGGCACCCGCCAACCAAATGAGATTGCGGTAACGATAACCGCAACAGACTGGAGGAGAATAACAATGCGCAATACGGCAGTTCTGGTACTGATCCTGTCCGCTTGGACACTGGGCGCCCAAGCTCAACCTCGATTCGAGGTCGACTCGACCTGGCCGCAACCGCTGCCGGAAGGCTGGATCTTTGCGCAAATCGGTGGTGTCTGCGTAGATTCTCATGACCACATTGCGATCGTCGATCGCAACAACATCACTGACGAGGAAACCCAGACCAATGTACCCGTACCAACCTTCGTCATGTTCGACATGGCGGGAAAGGTTGTTAACTCCTGGGGTGATCCCGATGTCGTGCCGACCGACGTGCACGGCTGCAGCTTCGATGCCGACGACAACCTGTGGGTAGGCGGTAACGGCGACGCCATCGTGCAGGGATACAACCACGACGGCGAATTAATCCTGCAGATCGGCACCAAAGGTCTGTTTGACACGGACGATGGTACGGAAGAAGGAACTTTCACGAACGCCAGTCGTGATCGGCTCTACACGCCCTCCGGTGTCGTGGTCGATCCCGATAACGGAGACATTTATATCTCGGACGGATACGGCAACAAGCGCATCGTGGCATTCGACAGCGAGGGCAATTACCTGCGTCAGTGGGGAAGCCACGCCACTGCCGCCGAACGGGCCGCTAAGACTCCGGGCACGTTTTCCAACGTCGTGCATTGCATCGAGATCAGTAACGCAGGCTTGATCTACGCCTGCGACCGCCAGGGCAGCCGCGTCCAGGTATTCGACAAGATGGGCAATCACGTTCGCGATATCCACGTCGCGCGGACAGACGATCACGTTGAGGATCCGGTCTTGCGGGGCACCGCCTGGTGGGTGGCGTTTTCGCCGGATGAAGAGCAGCAATACATGTATGTCATGAACGGCGCCGAAGAGAAGGTCCACATACTCGACCACGAAAGCGGCAGAACGCTGTCGACGTTCGGGCGCCCGGGACATCTGGCCGGCGACTTTACACACGGTCACACGATCGCGACAGATTCGGATGGAAACCTCTATGTCGCCGAGACCAACTACGGCCGCAGAGTTCAAAAATTCAGTCTGGTCTCAGACTAGTGTCGAAGGGAATCCTGGTTGCCCTGAGCGTTCTTTCGCTCGGACTGCCGGCGTTTGCTGTTCAGGCGCAGGACGTACCCGACTACACCGTCGACCCGTTCTGGCCGAAGGTGCCGTTTCCGAATGCCTGGCTGATCCAGGGTGTGCCGTTTATCACGACCGATGACGCCGACCATATCTGGGCCGTCAGCCGGGCCGACGACATGCGGCCGGACGAAGCCATGGCAACTTACGACCCTCCACGGGGCGACTGCTGTGTCCCGGCACCGGAGATCATCGAATTCGATTCCGAGGGCAATATCCACAATGCCTGGGGCGGTCCCGGTTTCCATCCGCTGTGGCCGCGGCGGCCACAGTCCGTCGTCGTCGATAGCGACTTTAATGTCTGGGTCTCGGCGTTCGGCCAGGGTGACGGGTTGATGAAATTCACGCGTGAAGGGGAATTTCTGTGGGACTTCCCTCATCGCGGGCCGCGGCCGGCGCCGGGCGAAACGCCGATCCCGAGAAGTTACGAAGACAATCAAGCCACGGATGTGCTCGTCAACGGTGTACATAACTTCACGCTGGACAACGAAGCGCGCGAGATTTACTTGACCGAAGGTAAGCGTGTGCTCGTCTACGACATGGACAACGGCGACTTCAAGCGGGGCTGGGGCGGGCACGGTATGCCGCTTAGCGAAATCAGCGATGAACGCACGCCGGCCTATGACTGGGACGGCGGGCCGCCACCGTATCAGGAGGCATTCGCGCCGGCGCTGCACTGCGTCATGATCTCCGACGACGGACTCGTCTACGTCTGCGAGCGAGGCATGAATCGCATCCAAGTGTTCACGAAGCAGGGCGAGCACGTCAGCGACTTCCTGGTCGCACCGAATACGCCAAGCCGCGGCCCGATGTGCGGCGGCCCAGGTCACGCGACGCTGCCGATGTGCGGCTCGACATTTAGTCTGGCGTTCTCGCACGACGAGGAGCAGAAATTCGTGTTCGTCGCGGACGGTACCAATCACCGCGTTTGGATCCACGACCGCCTGACCGGCGAGCATGTAGGACAGTTCGGCAGTCCGGGCAGGAATGCCGGACAACTCTATTGGATCGACGGCATCGCGTCGGACTCGCAAGGCAATATCTATACCGGCGAGGTGCTAACCGGTAAACGAGTCCAGAAATTCGTGCTGACGAATTAGCGGCCCGGGATTCTACTCCAGAATATCGGTGATCTTACCCTGCGGCGTCAGGTCTCTGCCCGCCAGCCCCGGATGATCAGGCGCTATCCACGTCGCGTCGAAAATGGAGTTGTCTTCGGTGTCGGACATGACGGTCTTGTAGATCTCGCTTAGCTCAGCGTCCTCATCGGTCCCGCGCACGATGGGCACGATGTACTCCCAGACGACCTCACCCTCCGGCGTGACCTGGAACACGTGGCCGTGCCGACCCGCCACACCCAGTGAGTTGCCGTTGGCCAAACGCTGTACGCCCGAGATGTTGCGACTGGAGAAGCTGTTCGGCTGGACCGATGTAAAACTCCACACCACTTGCTCAGCAGGCCCTCCGGCGGCCATTTCCGGAAGGTACGCCGCATTCGGATAAGTCCCGGCGTACGGGTTGACTTCGAGGATCTCCGACCGGTGAGGGCCAGCGCGCCGCGAACCGTTCTCGAATATCAGGAAATTCCCTTCGCCCGGCAAGCCCGCCTTGATCCACTGGGTGTCGTGGTGGTGGAAGAGCATCCTGTCGCCCTCGGAGGTCACATCGCCATCTGTGTTGTAGCTGGGCGCTTCGCCCGAACGGTAGAGCCACGGGTTTCCCCAGCGAAATATGATGTCACCCTTGGATCCGGCCGCGAGCGTCCTGCTGGCCTCGAAGTCGCCGACGACGAACGTGCCGCCGTGATCGATGACATAGAGTTCGCCCATCCGGTCGTTGTTGACGACGATCTGATCCAACGTCTGGTTGTAGTCGAGAGCATTCTGGTGCGTGAAGTCACCGCTCAATCCCGACCCCCAGTTGAGATCGAATCGCTCGGGATGCTCCGCGAGCGCGCCATAGTTGGGCCACTCGGGATTCTTGTCCTGGACCACATGATCCAGGGACCACCACTCCCACACGATGTTGCCGTCCATATCGACCTCGACGACACCGTCCGGCGCCGCGTCCCATTGGACCGAGGGATCGGCGCCTGCTGCCACCGCCTGCTCCTGGGTCATCGGAATTCGCGAGGTAAAGATGATCGTCCAGTCGTTCAGGTGATTGTTCCAGATCCGCTTGAACTTGTGATGATAGCGATACCCTTCGCGAGGGTCGCTGAATTCCCAGACGAGATTGCCGTCCCAATCGAGTTCCTGCAGCACTCGCTCGCCCTGGTAGTTGTGACCGGCAGTACTGAGCCCCAGTACGATGCTGCCCGTTTCAGTCAGCCGGGCGGACTTTTCAATAGAATAGCCCTGCCCCGCATAGGAAGGCGTGATTGCCTTCCACCGGTGAGCAACGTTGCCGTCGGTATCGATCAGATAGACATACTCGTGCGCTTCATTTTGTGCCCAGCCCGCGAACAGCAAGTAACCATCGGCGGCTTTCTCCGGATCGGAGTAGACCAGTTCCGTTGGCCCGTGGAAGGCTTCATAGGCGGCCGCCGAACTCAGGGCGAACATCGCCGCGACCGCAATGGAAACACTCAAGCCTGTAGATCTCGATTCGTGAATCATTCTTCGTCCCCCTGGACACCCTACGTTGGTTAGTCTTCTGCGGCGGTCAGGCAGTCGTAAACTCCGACCTCGGCATCCGGGTACCAGACCCAGTGCTTACCGAATGTCATCGGCTCCACGAGATAAACCGGATCGCTGATGGTGATGCTGTAGTCCAGCCGATCGCCCTGCGGGCTGAGAGTGAAGCGTTCCACAGAATCCGACTGCGTGCTCGCGGGGATGCCCTGACCGTCGAAGTGCCCCCAATTCACATGGCTCGTGTTAACAACGAGTGTGCGCTCGTCCTCCCAGTGACCCACGGCGTAGCCGAGCAAAGAGTCAGATTGTCCCGCGGCAGAAGCGTCGGGCGACATGTGAATCGTGCGATACGTGTCGAATTCCTCGTTGTGCCACACGATATTTTCCCCGTCCTGGACGAACTCGAACGGATACGGCGCTTCCATGATCAGCGGCATACCCTTTTGAGCGCAATTGCGTAATGGGTTATCGCGAGCCCAGACGAACGCATCGACAGCCTGCAACGCGGCCTCAGTCAGATTTGCTCGACCTTCGGGCGTCCGGCCGATATTTCTCGGCATCAGCATGGGGATGTTATCGACCGTACTCCAGACACGAAAGATCCCCAGCTCCGGCGATGACGTATCGCCGAGTCCGGCACGCCGGCTCGCGGACATCTCGATCGTCCGGTCGGTCCATCTGGGCTGGACATTTCCTCCCAGCAAGACTTCTTCTCCATCGCTGGTCAGGACGTTGCTGATATACAGCCCGTGCTGGTTTCGAATCGCGGGATTCCCGGCAACTCGAATGGTGTCGCCGACCTGGATAAAGGAAGGATCGATCTGCCACCTGCGCATATTGCTGAGTGCGGTGGTGGCCATCTCCCAGTCCTGCACTTCCCCGTTCTCGGTAACGATGCGCAGCGTAATCTGTGGATGCGGATTACGCATCAGAAGAGTCGTGATTTCCCCTTCTAGTTCGATGACGGTCTGAGAATCGTAGTTGCCGGCGACGGCATGGTGGGCACTGCTTACGCCCGGAAGGCTCAAGAGACAAAGAAAAAAGACACTACGAATGATCATCACGATAACCCTCTATTGATCAGCCAGTCCTGCGACGATGCCGGATCGGCGGAAGCATCCCCGAGTCCCCCCCAGGAATCACGGTGCCCTGTTCATTAGTTCTATGCGGATTATGCCATGCCCCGCGGGAGGCGAGTCCATACGCGGCTTCCGTGCTAAACTCACGCTCCCGAAACGGCCTCGATTGGCCGTTTTCTCAGTCTAGCGGACTGATTTTTCTACCTTTTGTCGGGGTGTAGCTCAGCCTGGTAGAGCACTGTCTTCGGGAGGCAGGGGCCGGAGGTTCAAATCCTCTCACCCCGACCAGTATTTCCTTTTAGCGTTCAGCGAGTTACCAACATCACGCCAGAGCACTGCCCTTTTGGCGCACTGCCACTGGCGCATTTTTGACGCTTTCCTGTGAAACGACTCTTAACACGGTGGCACGTGTCTGCTCACAGATCGAATCGACGGCATCCTGCAGTCGAGCCACGTCCGGCGCACTATAGTGAGTGGTGATTCGTCCGGACTTGTGTCCGAGTAGATCCTGACGGTCCTCGAAGCTCACGCCGGCGGCACGCAAGCGATGCCCGAAAGTGTGTCGCAAGTCGTGAACTCGAACCGGAAGCCCTGCTCGTTGCCGCGCCTTTCTAAACGCGTGATTGTTCAGACGCGTCAACGGATGCCCTGCATACGTGAAAACGAAATCGGAGCCATTGCCCCGCTGCGATTCCAACACACCTCGAGCAATCCGATTCAGCACAACGATTCGCTCCTCGCCGTTCTTGGTCAGGTCTTCCGGGAGTATGAATACGGATGCATTCAATTCCGGCACCTGAACTTCCCAAGACCATCGAAGCCCGCACAGTTCTGACTGTCGCAACCCGGTATTGACATCGAAAAGCGCCATCCGCTCCAGATGTCCGGGTAGCTCGCCCAGCAGCCGTGCCTGCTCCTTCCACTCCAGAGGGTACGGCTTCCTCGCCTTTCCCCTCACCATTGAGATCAGCGGCGCCTCCGCCAACCATGTCTGCCGACCCGTCCGCCACCTCCGGGCGGCCAGAATCAGAATGCGACGAACGTAGGCCAACTCCTTATTAATAGTGCCGGGAGTTACTCCATCCTCTCGTCGAGCATCCTTGAACGGCCTCAGGGTCTCGTCGTAGACATCTTCTATTAGCAGATGCCCAACAGCCGGTAATAGCTGCGCCAACGCATACCCTGCTCGTTCGACAGACTTCGGCGGACACTCTTCCCTGAGAAATCTCTCCGCTGCCTCATTCAACGTCACCTTCGGTCTTTCGCCGTAGACGGAGATTTCGCGCAATTCTTCGACGCGTTTGTCGAAGTAGCGCTCCGCCCGTCCATAATCCGTTTCGCCAGTGCTTTCACGGAATCGGCCGTAACCGCTGATGACTTTCTCGATATGCCAGATCCGCCCTTTCTTGCGGAGTCCCGGCCTTTTTCGTTTTGCCATTTAGACCTCCTTTCGGGAGGCCGCCCCTGGCAGGCTTTAGTGTGCTCGACCCACGCGTCGAGCTCAAGCCTGTCAAAGAGCACGGCTCTCCCGTACCGGATTTCAGTGAGCCCTCGTCGCACATCCCGGTTGAAGACACTCCTGTCGATACCGAGATAGCGCGGCGCATCGCGTAATCTCACGAGTCTCGGCACCAGTGATGGTCGATCCGTGATCATCTGCACAGCTTGGTGCGGCGGTCTATCTGCGGTCGAGAGAAAAACAGAACGCTAAGGAGTCCGGTTTTCTTGTCAGCGCTATTCATCGATTGCACATGCGCCTACGTCGGCGCCTTCAGTGGCCTGCCAGCGCCCACCGAACCGCTCTTACCGGTTGGTCGTATCCACGGCCCAGTGAAACGGCCGGCCCAACGGCCTTCTTTCTCCAAAGCGATGACGAGTAATCTAACGGTCAACCAGTGCCGATAACGCGTGCTCGGAGTGAGATCGGCCGTGCGGTGCTCGAGATACCAACGAACGTGTTTGACCTGCCACTGGTGAGGGCCCACCTGCCAGCGCCGATAGATCACCTCCGCAATTCGTTCGGCACGGCGGACGTGGGACCGGACTGTCGTCCGTCTCGGACCCGGTAATCGCTTAGTCAGCAAGGCGCGAGCTTTCGCGGCCGCTTGTCTGGAATTCGAAGGACGCATTCGCTAGGCCGCGGAGCCGACGTACGCGGCGACGATCTCAATTCGACTGTGACCGAGCTCATGCGCAATCACTCGGCGAGCTTCCCGGTCCGTATCACGGTCTGCTAGACGCTCGCCCGCGACGACGGGTGCCGGCACGCCGGTGAGAGATTGATAGCGCTCACATGCATAAGCCGCACGCAAATCATGAAAGCCCTTGAGATCCTCTCCGCTGGCAACTCGTTGCCACACGCCATAAACATGATCTCGCCAAACTCGATAGTTCTGCTCGCTGGGGATCAGGTTTCTTGCGCCTTGCTGCAGCACCGCAGCGCGCAGTAAAGACCCGAGCGCCTGAGGCGTCACCGGTACCCACCGATCGACGACCTTGCCGCGCCCACCTTTGGTGCCCTGCGTAATATTGACTCGTCGTTCCCGAAACGCTTTGCTGAGCGCTTGCCTTGCATCGAGCAGCGATGCCTCTCGAAAGCGTAATCCTAAATCTCGGGCGAGCGCGGCAACCATGGCGGTTCGACGCTCGCCGCTCTCATTGAGCCGCTCAATCGTTTTGGTTACGCGGTCGTGAGTTAACCCTTGCGGGATCTGCTCGCGAATATTCGTTCGCTGACCGACGATACGGCTAGGCGATATTCGGATCCGCCGATCCCCGCGTAGTGCCTCTAACACGACATTGACAGTGGAGAGAAGGTTCTGGGCGTAATGGACGGCCATCTCCTTCGCCTTCACCTGTCGAGCTAGCCGTGTGCCATAGGCCTGAAGCATTGCCTCCGTCACCTCTCTCGCATCCTTGATCGTTTGGCTCTTGGCGTACGCTGCAAATTTCGTCCATCGAGCCGCATGCGCGGCTCGGGTCCCGAAGTGGCCCTCGCCGTATCGATCCCTGAGCGCGTTCTTACCGGCCCAGACCAGGGTCTTGCCATAGCCGTAATTGCGGCGGCCTCCGACCTTGCTCATCGAGGTAATCCCAACTCATGAGTTCCGTCGCGGATGTTTTCTCTATCCGCTTCCATTCCGTCTTCGCCGCCCTTTGCCCTCATTGCTCTGTCCTGAATCGATCCTGAGTTCGGTTAGTGATAAACCGGATAGAGTGCCGGTCGCACTGGGTCTCTAACGCTCGACCTCGCGGCTGCTTCCTTTCCGGCAGCGGGACAGAGAGATTGCAATGATCTTGCCGCGTTCCACATGACGTCTCCGGACGTTCGACTTTGCATCGATCGCGGATCAGACGTTCGCTAACGACATCGTTAGCGATGTCGTCGCAATAGAGGCGGTTTTGTCGGCTTTTGCACCGAAGCTCATTCGGTGCAAAAGCCCGTGGGGACTGGCATTGCGCCAGTCGGGCTATGCCCGTCTCTATGGCGAGGATCGCCACAGAGACGGGCGAGGAAATGCACGACGCCGCCCTCAAAAAGGCTAGGCGATCAATCAAGATCACCGCAGCCTCGGCTCTTTGATCCTCGATCCTTGGGACTCGGATCGAAGGCGAGAAAAGCCGAAGCATAACGTCGCGCAAAGGGATGGCCATCAGCAGATGGCCGATTGAACCGACGGACGATGTCGTCCGACACGCCACTTTCACGGTCCTCAAGGGCGCTTTGAGATTGCCGGTCCATCCCGGCTGTGAAATCTGGTGAAGAAGCATACGAAAGAGCATGCGGAGCAGGTCGCGCTAAGTCAGTAGAAAACCGAAACCGCGGCGCGCACCTTTTTTCTTAAGCTATCGCACAGCATCAGATGCCTCGGCCCTAGATCAGAACACCGCCTTACTGAGCCACGGCATGCTTTTCAGCTGATTGGGCCCGCACCGAGTTTAGAATTTGAACTCGGTGCGGATCGGCAAAGTGATTACAGTGTAATCACTCGTTAATTTACATTAATTATACCGTCTAACTTATTGTTATAACAAAGGAAAAATGGCCTATTTTTTGGGACCCGGTGGTAATCTATCTCCAAAGGGCCTTTTAAACTCCGTTTTCGGAGGTGTGGGGAGCGAATTTGTGCCTCACAGTGCCACCGTTAACGTTGTTAACGATGCGCCAGATGACTCGGCGGGCTCGCTTGAAAAAGGCAAACGAATCTAGGCAGGTGGCTACTCAGGAAGGATGGAATACCTGCGCCGTCTTGCGCCCTGCGTAAATCCGCGCCGCGGTCTCCCCCGCGCATACGTACGCAGATAACATCTCGAGAGTGTTTACCGCTCTGCTAGGGCAGTGCTCCCCTACAAGATTCGACTTACTTTCAAACTTACACACGCATGGCGCTGACGCATCTCTGGCCACGGACGGCTTGTCGGGACATCCTTCGAGCCTCATATTCAGGAAAATATGCAGAGAATCTAGAAATATGCGAATGTCTCCTTTTGGCCGAAAGCGGACATCAGGACTGAGTCCAAATCGATGGCTTGGGATGTCTGCTTTCGGGAAAAACGCGGACACTGAACGCAGCGGTCCTGGCAATGGGACGTTCGAGCTACCTCAGGGCCTAGCAAGACGTGCCAGTTTCCTGAACGATATAGGTGATTCCCCGCATGGTTGATTGACAGATCGTCGATAAAATCTGACACCATGTCAGAGATGAAGCAGTCACCGCGTCGTCTACGCGTGGATCCGACACCAGCGCTGCGGATCGCTAAATCCGATCGAACGCGCGCAGCCATTCTGGATGCGGCGCTCGAGTTCATTTGGTCCCGCCCGTTTCGCGATATGACTGTCAACTCGCTGATGTCTTCAACAGTCCTATCTCGCTCGGCTTTTTACCAGTATTTCGACGACATCCACAAGATGATGGAAACGTTGTTGCAAATGTTGGCAGATGAAATTTTCACTTCCTCGAATCACTGGCTTGAAGGCGTCGGCGATCCGGTGGCTTTGATCAATGAGACTTTTGAAGGGTTGACTCAAACGTGCTATCGACACGGGCCGTTTTTGCGGGCTGTGTCTGATGCGGCAACCACCGACGAGCGATTCGAAAAAGACTGGGTCCAGTTCCTCTGTGCGTTTGACGATGCCGGTATTTCCCGCATCGAGGCCGACCAGGCACAGGGACTGATCGCAGCTTTCGATGCTCGTCCCGTCGCCTTTTCGCTCAATCGACTCAATGCGTACACGTTTATCGACGCGTTCGGGCAGCGCCCGAGGAGCAAGCCGAAACCGATCCAGGATGCGCTGGCGCGGATCTGGATATCCACACTTTATGGTCCCGAATGGGTCAGGAAGGGCACGTCGAGCCTGGAGCGAAAATGAATGCCTGTAACTAACTTGGTCTGGAAAAACAAGTGAAGAATCCAACGGAAATTGGAACAAACGTATTGATGACCAAGTTGCGAGGCACGCGCATCAAGACACATGGCGTGGGCGTTGCGACAGTGATTCTGTTACTGGCGATATCCGCCGAAATGTGCGCGTGTCAAAGCGAGCAGAGCTCGCCTGCGGCGTCCGATGCGTTGCCGCAAGATCAGGCGCAGGCCCCGGAGATGAGCCCTCGAGAACAGATGATTCATCGCCGCGCGGTCGAAGTAGCAGTGTTAGTAAGCACGGATGAACGCCCATACACGAAGGAGCAACCGTTCAAGAGGCGAGAGATAATTATGAAACATAGCTATGGAGTAAGGCAGTCATGA
>Ga0255049_10000281_pt1 | contig 31741 bp, 27 predicted proteins | sample JV7_2_3_MG_FD_183615 | JGI IMG/M metagenome (GOLD analysis project Ga0255049, IMG submission 183615) | Seawater microbial communities from Jervis Inlet, British Columbia, Canada - JV7_2_3 | ecosystem: Environmental > Aquatic > Marine > Inlet | place: Canada: British Columbia | collected 2016-10-06 | reverse complement strand
TTGGCTGTAAGCCTTATTGATAAAAGTCATCAGGGCTCATAGAAACCATGAGACATGAAAATCAACAAAAGCTCCGTCATTCCGGACAGCGGTTTTTGCTGATCCGGAATCCAGGATTTTCAACAGTTTACTGGATACCGGGTCAAGCCCGGTATGACGGCTTTTGGTTAACGGGACAGAAGTGATTTGACCCAATAATACTGATCCCATATTTTTTACAAAGAGTGAAAAGCATGTTCGAACCGGCATTTTTGAAATTCTTTAAATCGTTAGCTAAAAACAATAATCGCGCGTGGTTTAATGAACATAAATCTGAATACATTCAATCGGTGGTGGAACCGATGACTGGTTTCATTGAGGAAATGGCGCCACGATTGAAGCGAATTTCAAAACACTATATTGCAGACCCGAGACCACATGGCGGCTCCATGTTTCGTATTTACCGGGATGTGCGATATTCCAAAGACAAGAGCCCATACAAATTACACGCAGCCTGTCAGTTCCGTCATGAACTTGGCAAAGATGTGCACACGCCGGGGTTTTATGTACACCTGTCTCCAGAGGAAGTTGTTATAGGTGCCGGTATATGGTTGCCGCCCAGCTCAGAGCTGATCAAAATACGCGACACGATTGTCGACAACCCGCATGCCTGGCATAAAGTCAAAACCGGCAGAGCGATGAGAAAACTTTGCGGCGGGATCAGCGGCGATGGATTAAAGCGCCCCCCAAAAGGCTTTGACCCTGAACACCAACACATAGATGATTTGAAGCGTAAAAGCTTCCTCGCCATACGCCACGAAAAACCGGAGATTATCTTAGACAAGCATTTTATCGACGAGGTCGAAACCACATTTAAGGCCGCGAAACCGCTGATGGATTACATAAGTTATGCTCTGGATATACCATTTTAACGCTCAAGCTGGCGACATTTAAATAGTATTGAATGGCTGTCCGGAAGCTTGTATCAATAGGCAAGGATTGTTCCGAAACGTCGGACCGCTACAATCCTATTGCATTTCCACCGTCCCTGGCGGTCATTCCGGCACGCAGGCCGGAATGATGACACAGGAGGGCTAAATGGTGGGTTTTACAGTTTTTTAAGCCAAATACTTGTTTCGAAAGCGCCGTCATCGATCGGGATTTGGCAAATGAAGCTCGAGTCAATCTTAACCTTCATAACTGTCGCAACGTAGTGGCTGGCCCAAAGCAGATCGTATCCACCGCCTAAAATCATCGGCATGACGCCTTGTTGTTCGTTATATCCGCGCCAGTTCCATGATTTTGGATAGTCATCGGGTAGGAGGATGTCGTGAATATGGATATAGACTCCGCCTGGCAGGGTTGGCATGATGCGATTAAACAATAAATCCACATCACTACCCGGCATTAAGATATGGCTTGAATCGATAAATAATACGTCGCCTGATTCTAATTCTTCAAATGCCGCCGTGCCCGCATTTTGAATAAACTGTCGAATAGGGTTGATCGCTTCGATGCCTGCAATATCGGCGCGCGGAGCCGGGTCAATTGTCGTGATTTTGCAGGCGATGGCGCCATCTTCAACCGCTTGTGCCATGAACCTTGTGGAATGGCCTGTGCCCACTTCCACAATGCGCGCGGGCTTTAAATTGCGGATCATTGTATAAGTGCTTAGTCCGTCTAATCGGGGGAACCAGTCTTGTTGCCATCGGGGACGCGGGGGAGTGGCATGGTTAAAGGTTTCGAATTGCGTCTGGTAAGTTACCATCGCTTTCATCAAGGCCGCAAATGCGGGTTCTTTTACACGCATCAAGTCTTGAACAGGCTGATAGGTGGGGCTGTCGCCCGGACCAGGCAGGCTTGCTGCATGACGATAGGGGATAAAATAGCCCAAACGCGACCATCCCAAAAGGGTCGGTATGCCTAATCGTAATCGCCGAAGCCAGGTGCGTATCATTTTATTTCTCTATTCTGGAGACAGTATACTGATTACTTAGTGGTTCAACTTGCGAAAAGACTGATCAATAAACGCGATTTCTGAGCCAACGTTTTTTTTATCCCCCCTTCAAGCCCGCGTAAAAATAGTGTTCATATCGGGGTGAATTGGCAGGGATGGCAATTCAGGTCCGCCCGTGCCGGGAGCACGTGTGGACCGACCGTGATATGGACGCTATTTTTTCGATTGAGGGCTTGTTCGGGGCGGCACTTTTTGGTGCCTTTTTCTTGCTGTTGAGAAAAAGACACTCGCGCACTTACTCGGTGTAAGCTACGAAGCAATGAGAGCCTTAGTGTGCGAAACCCCGTATAGATACAAACACCAAATCTACCCCCGCATCCGCTCAGCCCGCGGATCATACATAGCCGACAAACTAACCTTAGCAGACACCATTACTCCACCCACGTCAATTTCAAACTTGCCAGAATCCAGATAATCTTTCGTCACAGCATCCTCTACTTCAACATACCCAAGACCAACAGACCCTCCCAACGTATGGCCATAATTACCCGAGGTCAGGTGACCGACAATTTCCCCATCGCGCAGGATAGGTTCATGGCTATAAAGCATGGCTTCTGGATCTTTGAGCAGGAATTGAACCAGCCGCTTATTCATAAACGATTGTGTTTCTTTCTGTTTCATAATTGCATCCCGACCGATAAACGGGATGTCCTTTTCCAGATCGCAGACAAACGCCATACCGCACTCCAGTGGTGTGTCCACTTCGGCGACATCGTGACCATAGTGAACAAATTTCTTTTCTATGCGACAGGTATCGAGCGTGTGCATGCCTGCCATTTTCAATCCGTGAGCCTGACCTTTGTCCCACAGAAAATCAAACCCGTGCCGCGCCTGGTCGACCGGCACGTAGAGCTCCCACCCCAGTTCACCGACATACGACACTCGCGCCGCATAGGCACGACTAGCGCCTAACTCGACCTTCTGGAACGATCCGAATGGAAAATGCTCTGTACTCATATCATGATCTAGTGTCTCCGCAAGTAGAGCCCGACTATCTGGTCCCATTACCCCCATTACAGCCCATGCATTGGTGATATCGCTGACACAGCAAAATTCGTCTTCGCCGATATGCCGGTTTAACCAGTCGATATCTTTAATAGTTTGCGCGGCGCCACTGACGATCCAGTATCGATCTTCGGCCATCCGGGTGACGGTCAGGTCGGCTTCGATACCACCGCGATCGTTGAGCCAGTGGGTGTAGACCATTTTGCCGATCTCGACATCGACGTTGGCGCTGCTGATGCGTTGTAAAACCTTGCAACTATCACGCCCCTGTACCAGGTACTTGGAAAACGAGCTCTGATCGAACAACACCACTTTTTCGCGCGCGGCTTTGTGTTCCGCGGCGTTGTATTTGAACCAGTTTTGCTTGCCGAAGCTATATTCGTATTTCGGTTCCACGCCTTCGGGTGCGAACCAGTTAGGCCGCTCCCATCCGGCGGCTTCGCCAAAACAGGCATTATGCGCGGCCAATTTTTCGTGTAGCGGCGAATGGCGTATATCGCGCGCGGTCGTCATCTGGCGAAACGGATAGTGGTTTTCGTATAACAGGCCCAGGGTTTCGGTGACCCGGTTTTCGATATAATGCTGGGTTGACTGGAATGGCTGCATACGACGAATATCGTTGCCCCACAAATCCATCGGCGCGTGGCCCAGCTCCATCCATTCGGCAAGCGCACGGCCGAGTCCACCCGAGGTTTGGATACCGACCGAGTTCAGGCCGCAGGCGACATAAAAGTTTTTAAGCTCAGATGATTCACCCATATGAAACTGGTCATCGGGCGTGAAACTTTCCGGTCCACAAAAAAACTTGCGCCAGCCGACATCCTGCAGCATCGGCACGCGGTACATCGCGTGTTCGAGCACTGGCATGAATTGATCGTCCATATGGCCTTCGAGTTCTTCAAAGGCAAAGTCATCCGGCACGCCGTTTTGTCCCCAGGGTATTGCATTGGGTTCAAATGCACCGACCATAATACTACCAGCATCCTCGCGATAATAAGCACATCGATCATGATCGCGCAGTACCGGCAAATCGGAAGGGATATTGTCCTGCTTTTCGGTGAGTGCGTAATAATGCTCACAAGCGTGCAATGGCACACTGACACCGGCCATTTTGCCGACCTCGCGGCCCCACAGGCCGGCACAGTTGACTACAAAATCGGCAGTAATTTCGCCCTGGTCGGTCACCACGCCGGTGACCTTGCCATTGGCCTGGTTGATGGCGGTGACCTTGATGCCTTCGAAGCATTTCACGCCGTGTTGACGCGCACCTTTAACAAATGCCGAGGTGATGTCGACCGGACTCGCGGTACCATCCTGCGCGACCCAGCTACCGCCGAGTAAATCACTGGTTTCAACGAATGGGTATAAAGCCTTGATTTCGTCGGGGGTAACCATATCGACCCGGGTCACGCCAAACGCATTATTCATCGATGCGACGCGTTTTAACTCTTCGAAGCGGGCAACGCTGTGTGCAATATTCAGTGAGCCCACCTGTTTGAATCCGGTCGCCTGGCCGGTCTCCTGTTCGAGGTCGGCCAATACCGCCATCGAGTATTCACAGAGTCTGGCATGTGATTCACTCGCGCGCATGGTGCCGACCAGTCCGGCGGCGTGCCAGGTGGTGCCGCAACTGAACTGCTTGCGTTCAAGCAAGACCACGTCGGTCCACCCCTGCTTCGCGAGATGGTAAGCGACACTGGAGCCGATGACGCCCCCACCGATTATTACAGCGCTTGCACGCTCAGGAATTTGAACCGACATGTTGTGCGTCCTCAGTTTGGGGGACTAATTTTATGACTTAAATAAACGCCAGTAAAACAATTAATCAGGATTAACGACTTTCTCTATACCGAAACGATCCAGCATGGTTTGGACCGCGTCCAGCGCACCCTGCATTTGTTCCGCATTCAGGCGTCCAATGCATCCGATGCGGAAACTGTCGGCAACGGTTAGCTTGCCGGGATAAATCACATAACCCTGCTCACGCAGTCCATCATAAAAGGCTCCGAAATCGAATTGCGGATTTTTGGGCATATGAAATGTGATGATGATCGGTGTCTGCAGCTCATCGGCTAACAGGGTTTTGAATCCCATCGCGCGCATACCCGAAATCAAAAGTTCGCCATTTTGCCGATAACGCCCACCACGACCTTCAACGCCGCCCTCTTCTTCGAATTCATTCAGCGCCTGATCGAAAGCCAGCAACACATGGGTAGGCGGGGTAAATCGCCATTGTTTATTTTTCATCATCGCCTGCCACTGGTCGTATAAATCCAGGCTCAGGGAGGGCGAATTGCCCTTGGTATTTTCTATCGCAGATCGACGCGCTATACAGAAACCCATTCCTGGCGATCCTTCGAGACACTTGTTACTCGATGCGACCATCGCATCGAATTCAATTTCCTTGACACTCAGTGGTAATGCGCCGAAGGCGCTCATCGCATCGATTAATAATCCACGCGAATGACGTGCAACAATTTCTGATATTTTTTGAATCGGATTGAGAATACCCGATGTGGTTTCGCAATAAATCATCGCCACATGACTGATACCCGGATCGTTGGCCAGGGTTTGATCGAGTTGGTCGGTATCGACCGGCACATCTTCGGCCGATTCCTGAATGATGTATTCGCGTCGATAATAATCGCAAATTTTTGCAATACGGTGCCCATAGGCGCCGTTCACCAGAATCAACAGTTTTCCGTCCGCTGGCACGAAGTTACCGATCATTGCCTCAACAACGAAGGTGCCGCTACCCTGCAATGGCACACAGACATGGCTACCTTCTCCGTCGACGATTGCTACCAGTCTTTCCAGTATGTGCGCATTGATATCGATAAAAGTATTATCGCGCGACCCGTAATCGTGCAGCATTGCCTGCTTCACCGTCGCCGAGGTGGTGAGCGGTCCCGGGGTGAGTAAATAGGGGTCACCGGTTGGTGAACTTACTGTCATTTTTTCTCTCGCGTTGTTTGTCATTGATATTTGTACCGTTGTTAAATAGTATCCTTCGAATCGATATCTCTAATGCTCTAAATAGGTTATGCCAATAGCTCACGCCCACCTTCGCTCGTTTCACGCGGTCGCGACACATGGGAGCTTTACCCGCGCCGCCGAAGTCCTGCATATTTCCCAACCGACCCTGTCGGGCCAGGTTAAAGAACTGGAAGAGCGTTACGGCATAAAATTATTTGTACGCCATGGACGCCACATCGAACTGACTGATATTGGTAAATCTGCCTTTGAAATTACCCATCATTTATTTCGCCATGAAGAAGAGGTCGAGCAGCTATTCCAGTCGGCGCGCGCGCTCACTACCGGAAAATTGCTGGTCGCGGCCGATTCTCCTTATATAGTTACCCCGCTACTTGCCCAGTTCCAGCGTTTGTATCCGGGCATACAAATTTCGATCCAGTATGGTAATTCCAGACAACTCATGTCCTGGCTCGAGTCGCGTCTTTGCGACGTGGCTTTTCTTCCGAATATACCGCAGGCGGATGATCGGTTGATTTCCATAGCGCTAGAACCCGACACGCTGGTTGTTTTCGTAAACCAGGACCATGCCTGGGCCGAGCGGCGTTCGGTAACGATCGAGGAATTACTGGAACAGCGCATCATCCTGCGCGAAAAAGGTTCTCGAACCCGCTCCATATTTGAAGAAGCCGTCGCCCAGTCGGGCGGACGTCTGCAGGACGTAATGGAAATCAGCGGGCGCGAGGGTGTGCGCGAAGCAGTAGCAGCCGGCTTCGGAGTTGGCATTGTTGCCGAAAACGAGCTGGTGGCCGATTCCAGGCTGCGGCCACTTCGCGTCAGTAATGCCGAACTGATCCACGAGGAATATTTCATTTGTCTGAAAGAAAGGCGATCCCAACGGGTGACCGATGCGTTTCTAAAAATGGTATATTCCAACCAGAAAACCTGATACCACTAGCGCCAGGTTGCCTATGGCTTATCGCCACGCTTCAGGCGTAACTCTATGTCGTCGATACAGGGCATCAAATCGGCGATGCTATCGATTACATAGTGCGCGCCACGCTGGTACATTGTGGGATAGATACGATCGCGGTGTTTTTGCTTTACCTCTTCTGAAAAGGATTTCCATTCATCCAGTTGCACACCTACCTCGTTGCCGGAAATAGCGAGGCCAATACCCCAGGCGCCGGCATTCAATCCTTCTTCGATACCAGTCAAGGTGTCATCTACCTTTACCACCGCTTGTACTGGAGAAATGTCCAGTTCGAGCATGTTACGCAACACCATATGTGGGAACGGACGACCGCGTAAGACATCGCCGGCACCGAAGGTAGCGTCGGGGTCGTAACCCTGCTTTGCAGCGTCGGCCTGGTTGATAGCCAGCATGCCTGGCAGATAGCCAGAGGTAGAGCCGATCTTGTAACCGCGCTTGCGGCACTCGGCAATCACATCGAGGGTGCCTGGAATCAGTTGCGAATATTCGGACAGGCAAGCCTCCTGCATCGGAACAAAATCTGCGAACATTCGGCCTACATCGTCGTCGGTGGGTTCGGTGCCGTGTTTTTCAACCCAACGCCGCCGTACACTGGGAATTTCGCAGATCAAACCGATATGGACTCTTTTGTGTGCGCCCATCGGCACCCGGGCTTCTTCGAGGCTGATGGGAACACCGGCTTTTTCGAACACCTGGCGGAAAACCACTGCTGGTGCCATGCAACCGAAATCCATGGTAGTGCCAGCCCAATCGAGAATGACGCAACGGATCGGGCCGCGGTAACTGCGGGTGTAGGTAAATTCGCGTTCGTGAGTAAATTGCATAGTTAGGTAACCTGGTCTTTGAAGAGCTGGAGTTAGTGAAGTTTCTATAGGTTGATATACCGGCACAGTATTGAAAAACATTAAAGGTGACCAATGGTTATTATGAATAACGCATATTGCCGTGATCTATAGCAGGACGCGGGCGGATAAAGATTATTATCGAGTCATCTAATCGCCGGAAGGTTATAGGTAAAACCAATAGTATGCATACATAATATCGATTTAACCCGATATCAAACATGGCTGTATAGTGCGCAGCCCAACTCATCTTTGGACTCGTATACCGATGAATTCAGAATCTAAAAAAGTCAGCGTCAACGGCCGTCAATATTTATGGCCGGATCGCCCCCGGGTGGTGGTGTGCATCGACGGTTCCGAACCCGCTTACATCGAACAGGCTGTCGCAGCGGGTGTGATGCCCTGGATGAAAAAGATCGTCGAGGGACAGGGTTCCGATCTGCGCGCGCACTGTGTTGTACCCAGTTTCACGAACCCGAATAATATTTCTATCGTTACCGGGGTACCACCAGTAGTACATGGCATTTGCGGCAACTTTTATTACGACCGTGAAAATGATCGCGAGGTAATGATGAATGAACCGGTGTTATTGCGCACGCCAACCATCTTTAAAGCTTTCCAGGATGCCGGCGCCAAAGTCGCGATTATTACGGCCAAAGACAAACTATGCCGCCTGCTGGGGAACGAGCTCAAGTTCGGCGCCGATGGCGCGATCTGCTTTTCATCGGAAAAATCCGATCAGGCGACGCTGGCGGAAAATGGCATCGAAAATGTGGTCGATATGGTTGGCATGCAAGTGCCCTCAGTCTACAGCGCAGAGCTTTCCGAATTTATATTTGCCGCCGGTGTCAAGTTACTCGAAAACGTACGCCCCGACCTGATGTATCTCTCCACTACCGATTACATCCAGCATAAATTCGCCCCCGGCACCGAGGGTGCCAATACATTTTATGCAATGATGGATAGTTACTGGGCCAAACTCGAAGCGCTGGGCGCTGTGGTTGCGCTCACCGCTGACCACGGCATGAATGCTAAACACAATACAGCGGGCGACCCCAATATCATTTATTTACAGGACGAGATGGATCGCATCCTCTCGCCGGGAGCCGCCAGGGTCATTTTGCCGATCACCGACCCTTACGTGGTGCATCATGGCGCACTGGGTTCATTTGCCACCGTGTACCTGCCAGATGGTGCTGATATCGCCACCATCAAATCCGAATTATCGGCCATCAGTGGTATAGAACAGGTGCTTGATAACTCACAGGGTTGCGAACAGTTTGAACTGGCCAACGACCGCATGGGTGACCTGATTCTGACTTCGAAACAGGACACTGTTCTCGGTACAACCGCCGACCGGCACGATTTGTCCGGGCTGGAAGTGCCGCTACGATCGCATGGCGGGGTCACCGAACAACGGGTGCCGCTGATCGTCAGTACACCGGTGAGCCAACTTGACCCATCCATGCAACTGCGTAACTTCGATATCTTTAACCTCGCCCTGAATCTCACGGCAGCATAACCACATCCAACCCGGAAAAATAATCAAATGGCTTTAACTGCAGAAATACTAACCACCATCAGGCATGAAAAAATGCGTATCGCCGGAGAAAGAGTGGACGGCGACACCGGTAAAGTAGTCGAGGTTTTCAATCCCTACAATGGCGAACTTGTGGGTACTGTGCCGCGTGCGAGTCGCGAACAGGTAGCTAACGCGTTTGAAATTGCGGCTAACTACAAACCTAAATTGAGTCGTTACGAACGCCAGCAAATTTTAACCAAAACCGCCGAGATTATCGTCTCGTGCAAGGAAGAAATTTCCGACCTGATTACCGCCGAAAGTGGTTTGAGCAAGAAAGACAGCCTCTACGAAGTGGGTCGCGCATTCGATGTGTTTAGTCTTTCTGGTCAGCTATGCATCAAGGACGATGGGCAGATATTTTCCTGCGACCTGACACCGCACGGCAAGCAACGCAAGATTTTCACTCAACGCGAGCCACTCACTGCGATTTCCGCAATCACGCCATTCAACCATCCACTGAATATGATTTCGCACAAGATCGCTCCGTCGATAGCAACCAATAATTGTATGGTCGCAAAGCCCACCGAGCAAACGCCGCTAACCGCACTATTACTGGCCGACATACTTTACGAAGCCGGTCTGCCGCCACAAATGTTATCTATCATCACCGGCTTGCCCGAAGACATGGGCGACGAAATGATTACCAATCCGAATATCAATTTGGTCACGTTTACCGGCAGTGTGCGGGTCGGCAAATATATCGCCGAAACTGCTGGCTACCGTAGGACCGTACTCGAACTCGGCGGTAACGCACCATTGATCGTAATGGACGATGCCGACCTCGACAAGGCAGCCGAACTCGCAGTCTCCGGTGGCACCAAAAATTCGGGGCAGCGCTGTACAGCAGTCAAACGAGTGTTATGCATCGACTCGGTAGCCGATGAATTCGCAGCACTGGTAGCAGCAAAAGCGGCGAAACTGAAATACGGCGATCCGATGGATCCTGACACCGATGTCGGTACTGTTATCAACGAGGAGTCTGCGATCCTGTTTCAAAACCGTGTCAATGACGCAATCGAAAAAGGCGCCAAACTACTATACGGCAATGATCGTCAGGGTGCCGTCTACTCGCCAACCGTTCTCGACCATGTGCCGTATAACTGTGAACTGGTTCGCGAAGAAACTTTCGGACCACCGATTCCGATTATCCGCGTAAAAGATATCGATCACGCCATCGAAGTTGCCAACTCGACCGCGTTCGGTTTGTCATCAGGCGTGTGCACCAACCGCATGGACGACATTGTGCGTTTTATTAATGAGCTTGAAACCGGCACGGTCAATATCTGGGAGGTTCCCGGTTACCGTATCGAAATGTCACCTTTTGGTGGCATCAAGGATTCCGGGCTCGGCTACAAGGAAGGCGTTATCGAGGCGATGAGTAGTTACACCAACGTAAAGACGTTCTCGTTGCCCTGGTAAGAAATTAGAAACAAGAAAGAGCAATGAATGGGATTAGAGGCTGATAGCACACTCGGTCTCTGTTCCCGATTCGACTCTACCACCAGGGCGCTGAACTCTATTTGAGCCACTTATTTTATTCGCCTCCAATCAGAGGCTACAGTTTGGCCGATAGAGTGTCGCTCGCTGCTATGGTTTTTGGCCAGGCATTTATCACCAATGTATTGAGATGCAGGCCTCAGGCGACAGCAGGTAGAATGTGGTGCGGAAAGGCCCTTAATCGTTTAATTGCCTGAGATTTTTTATCGTATATATTGTCCCAATGCTATATTGGCCTAGTTCGTTGATATTCTTAGAATTAGATAATCTTCACTAATCCATTCATGACAACAGGTTAGCCCTAATTAATACTCCGGCGCACGCGATGATTAACCTGCTAATTCTTGGCAGGGGTCATAATAACAAAAACGCCGCTTTTATCGTTGTCGGTGCTATTTTGCCCGATGCCGCGATGTTTGTATTTTATCTCTGGCAACTCACACTCGGCACCTCGGAATCAACTATCTGGTCAATCGAATACCACAGGCCCGGCTGGCAGGCTATTTTTGACTTGTCACACTCTATTCCTCTGGCATTGTTCGGTATGCTGATCGGCTGGAAAACAAATCGACCCTGGTTACTGGTATTTTTCACCAGCATCCTGTTGCACGCGCTCGGCGATCTGCCATTGCACCAGGAAGATGCACACCGCCATTTCTTTCCCTTGTCTGACTGGCGTTTTTTCAGCCCGGTGTCTTACTGGAATCCGGCCTACTACGGTGACTGGGTGGGTATGCTGGAATTCCTGGCGGTATTTGGCGGTGCGATATACCTTTATTTAAAGCAACCCCAGCTCAAATTCTGGATAGCTGGAATTGGATCGACCTATCTTGTCTACTGGATTTACGTGATGATTGTCTGGGCATAAAGTTATTTATTGGCCATTTAAATAACTTTTAACATGTTTATATGTTATAAATGGCGCCAAGTAATACAAAAGACCTATTCATGGACGTGCTCAACACATTCAGCGCCCGGCAGCAGGCATTATTGGATGCCTTATTACATCATCGCGACGGCATGAGCGTGGATGAATTAGCCGCTGTTCTGAATATTTCTCGTAATGCAACCAATCAGCACCTGTCCAGCCTCACCCGGCTGGATTTAATCGAAAGCGAATTAAGACCAAGCAAAGGGGGACGTCCTGTACGAGCTTATTTCCTGTCATCGCAGGGGCTGGAGGTTTTTTCGCGCCGTTACGCAGATTTTTCTAATTTACTGATCAACTGGATTCGATCCAGTAATGGTGAGCAGGGCTTGCAAAATTGCCTCGCCGATCTGGGTAAGCAGATAGCCAGGGAATTTAATCCACGTGTGGTTGAGCTAAACAGCCTGGCTTTAAAAATCAGCGAAGTTGCGTCGATCATGAATGAACTGGGTTATGAAGCTACCACCCAGACCACCGACGACGGTGCTAGCGAGATTATCGCCAGTAACTGTGTGTACCAGCAGATAGCAAGCGAGTGTAAACAGGTCTGTGAACTCGATTTAAACCTGATGGAAGCAATGTTGGAAGCCCGGGTCGAACATCATGAATGCATGGTTCAGGGTGGGCATTGCTGTCGATTTGGGATTACCCCTCGATAACCGGTTTAACTCCCATAGTAGTGCCCCATAATACCAAAAAATACGATTGCCCCCACCCAGTGATTATGCAGAAAGGCTCGAAAGCAATTTTCCGGAACACGATAAACGATGAGGAATTGCTCGTAGCTCAGGAACAAGATCGCCAGTCCTAGCGCATAAAAATAAATAGCAGAAAACCCCAGCTCCCTGCCGGTCAACCAAAGGGTTAATATGAACAGGCCCTGGAACAGGCCGATGATTGCACGGTCGTATTCACCGAATAATATTGCGGTCGACTTGATGCCGATTTTCAGGTCGTCCTCACGATCGACCATGCTATACATGGTATCGTATGCCACTGTCCAGACCAGCGTCGCCACGTACAATAACCAGGCCTGCTTGGGCAGACCCCCGGTTTGAGCGGCAAAAGCCATCGGCACGGCCCAGCCGAAAGCGGCGCCGAGATGCACCTGGGGCAAATAATGAAGACGCTTCATGAATGGGTAACTCACGGCAAGTAGCAGGCCACCTATGGAAAGCCAGATGGTAAACTGGTTCAGACTTAGAACCAGTAAAAAGGCCAGCAGGCCAAGTGCAGCAAATACCAGCAGAACTTCTTTTTCGCTAATACGCCCGCTCGTCAGCGGCCGATCTTTTGTGCGCACCACATGCCGGTCGATGTCACGGTCGGCGTAGTCATTGATCGCGCAACCCGCCGAGCGCATCAGAAAGACACCCACCACAAAAACCAGTAACACCCAGGGATCGGGAGCACCCTCACCGGCAATAGCAAGCGCCCACAGTGTCGGCCATAACAACAGGTATACACCGATGGGTTTATCAAATCGGATCAGCTCCGCGTACAGGCGTAATTTTTGTTTGAATTCTGCTTTGTTTAACATCGCTGATTTACTTTCTCTTGCCAGAGATTTTTCGCTACTATACCTTTCAATGTAGAAGCTGTCAGGGCGCTTTAGTGATACGAGAATTTGAAGGCATTTCGCCGACTATTGCCGAATCGAGTTACATCGATCCTAGCGCGGTAATTATCGGCGATGTGGTTATTGGCGAAAACTCTTCAGTATGGCCACTCTGCGTGATTCGCGGTGATGTCAATATTATTCGTATCGGCGATAACACCAACATTCAGGATGGTTCGGTACTGCATGTGTCCCATGCCGGTGAGTTTAATCCGAAGGGTGCTGAACTCAATATCGGCAACCAGGTAAGCGTGGCCCACAAAGCCCTGATACATGGCTGCCTCATTGGTAATCAATGCATGATTGGCATGGGCTCAATCATCATGGATGACGCAGTTCTCGAAGACCAGGTCATGCTTGGCGCCGGATCACTTGTGCCATCAGACAAACATCTGAAATCTGGATTTCTCTACCTTGGCAACCCGGTTCGACAGGTTCGAGAACTCAGTGACCGGGAAAAGGAATACCTGGTTTACCTGGCCGACCACTACGTCTATGCAAAACAGAAATACCAGTAAATTTCATTCATTTGCAAAGCTTCTTTAAAACCCCGGACTGATAAAAACCGACTCAATGAAAAAATGGGAATGCATTATTTGCGGACTGATATACGACGAGGCCGAGGGATGGCCGGACGATGGCATGGCGCCCAGTACCCGCTGGGCCGATGTTGCCGATGACTGGATCTGCCCCGATTGCGGAGCCGGCAAAGAAGATTTTGAAATGGTCGAAATATAACCAGCCCGTAGGTTGGGCTTCGTGCCTCAGCCCAACCTACGGGTTTCGTTAGACACAATTTCGCGCAGCCCGCGTAATGCGAATTCGAGTGATTGTGGATCGCGTGCCGAGGCTGGATACACCATATAAGCCGGACGCTGTACACTCGGTGCGCCTTCAAGGCGAAACAATTTGCCTTGATCAATATAGGGCTGCACGACCCGGATCGGGAAATAACCCGAACCGCCGTTTTGTAATAGATATTCCAGACCTAGTGCACCCAGACCCACGCTCACGGCTGGCGTTTCCATTTCAGGAAAGGCTTCGCTATGTCGAGCTCGAAACACATCACCCCAGTCGACAAAAACATAGTCTTCTACCCAGCCCTCGCTAAACTCGCGCGCATCGGTTGCCACCAGAATCAGCGTTTCCTCAAACAAATCTTCGATGATTAACCCCGGAGTCTGGCGAGGTTGATACATGACGCCTATATCGAGCAAACCATCGGCAATTTGACGCATTAAACTGGGTGAATAGTCAGCTTCCACATGCAACGCAACATCGCTAGCGTTGGTGCGCATCCAGGGAATCCATTTCAGCACCAGGCTGTCCCACAGGCTGACCTGCAAGCCGATTCCAATCGCGTGAGAAAAGTTTTCCGGTAAAGAGATGCGTTGATGCGCCTGCTGCCACAGGCGCTGAATATTCAACGCGTACTGACGGAAATGCTGCCCCGCCGAGGTTAATTCAACACCGGCATGATTGCGTACGAATAGCTTTCGTCCAAAACTGTCTTCCATCTTTTTTACCCGCGCACTCACCGTCGACTGGGTAACATTCAAATTCTCGGCGGCACGATTGAAATTGCCGCAATCCGAGATTTCGAGAAAAGTGCGGATATTCTCTATTTTCATACTAACCAACCAGCAAAATAGGTATCGATATTTTCGATTGAATAGTACAGTAAAATTCACTATTCAAATACCTATATTTAACTAAACTCGAACTCCCAATTCAAATAAATAAAAAGTTAAGGAGCCGGATTTGTCCATAACAACTCATTTATTCACCCCTTCCCCCGCTCGTTGAAGCCGACAAAGTGTCCATCTTTAGCAATTCTTCCCATGAAAATCCTCTCAGCGGTATCTTGCTGCTGGTATTCGCCCTGTTCCTGTTTTCTCTACAGGACATGGTGATTAAATACTTCAGTGACCAGTACTCGGTGTTACAAATCGTATTTATTCGAGGTGTCATTGCCGTCAGCCTGATGTGGTTGGTAGCACGCCTGATTACAGAGTCGGAACAGCTAGCCTCTCGCAGACCCTATCTAGCTTTATCGCGGGGACTTCTGGGCTTCTGCTCCTATACCACCTATTACCTTGCAGTCGCTGCACTGCCTTTGGCCGAAGTTGTCGCTATCGTGTTTTCTGCACCGCTATTTGTAACCGCAATGTCGGCCCTGATACTCCGTGAAAAAGTTGGCCTGCGTCGTTGGAGCGCGGTATTTGCCGGTTTTGTCGGTGTATTGATCATAGTCGGTCCTGTGGGTGAATTCAGTAACCTGGCCGTGATACTTGCGTTTATTGCCTCTATTAGCTACGCATCTCAAACCATCATTACGCGATATCTGGCTGCGCATGACACGCCTTTGTCGATTGCCTTCAATGCGCTGATCGTATTTACTGGGGCGAGTGCCTTACTCAGTTTGACGATGGCAGGAGGATTTATTTCGATTACCTCGACTCATCCATCTATGGTCTTTTTGGCACGCGACTGGGTGTTACCCGAGGCTTTCGATTTATCGCTGATGATTTTTCTCGGCTTCAATGGTGCTGTCGCCTTTTATTGCATGTCGAAGGCATACTGTGTGGCGCCAGCCAGCACTATCGCGCCGTTTGAATTTACCTATGTAGTCTGGGCAGTTGTTTTCGGCTACCTGTTCTGGTCGGAAATACCGCGTACAACCACCCTGGTTGGACTGCTAATATTGATTGGCAGCAGTATTTATATCTGGGACAGGGAGCGCAGGTTGCAACGTCGAGAAGTTAATGTGCAACTAAATGAATCTGCCGGTCTCGCCCAACAAAACATCTGAGATAGTCAGATTGTAGTAAAAGTCACCACTGGTAGGCACTGGTTATAAATCCACTTACAACATCCTGAAACACCGTGGTCGCGGCTGTTCGCGCCATTCCAAAGCAAACCTGCAGCGGCAGCAAATGCTCTTCTCGCGGGTGGCAATAGCGCGCCTCGGGCGCCCGGTCCCATTCTATCAATCGTTGTTCACGCTCGCTTAATTCGAGATCAGGATCACTGCAGGTTTGCGCCAACCAGTCTTCAAAACGACGGTTTTTTTCATCGATTACATCGTCCCGCTTTTTCATCATCACCTGCAGATTGTGAAACGAAAAGCCGGAACCCAAAATCAACAGGTTTTCTTTTTTCAGCGGCGCCAACGCTCCTCCCAGCGCGACATGAAATGCAGCATCGAGTGAATTTGAAAGAGAAATTTGTATACAGGGTATCGTCGCCGCCGGATACATCAGCAACAATGGTATAAAAACCCCGTGGTCATATCCGCGCTCATAATCGAGCCTGGCTTCAATCCCGGCTGTTCCCAGCATCGCCTGTATCCGGCTTGCCAGTCTTGGTCGGCCGGGTGCAGGGTATTTGAACTCGTAGGATTCTGGCGGGAATCCGTGATAGTCATAGAGCATTGGTGGATTTTTATGCGCGGTTATAGAAACCACCGGTTCTTCCCAGTGTGCACTGATGACTACGATTGCTTCAGGTTGCGCAATAGTGGAAGGAAACTTCCGCATAAACGGGTTCATGCGCTCGTAGCCGTCTTCACTTAGCAACGGCATCGGGCCGCCGCCGTGGGGAATATAAAGAATGGTCGCTTTTTTATTTGTGTTCATATCCGTGAGTTATTGCTCGAAGTTTCAGGCTGTTAAAATCAGGTTTTCACGGTTGATCAATTCCGGATCATCTTCATACCCGAGAATTTCAGGAATTCGCTTGCTCGGTTTACCAATGATTTGTTTACACTCGTCGGATGCATAATTTACCAGCCCACGGGCTATTTCTCTGCCTTCCATATCTAGACAGGCGACTACCTCACCCCGGCTGAAAACACCTTTAACTTTTTTCACGCCAACCGGCAGCAAACTGGCATTTTTATTTTGCAGAACATCGACCGCACCATCGTCAAGATGCAACTCTCCCGAGCAACGCATATGACCTGCAAGCCATTGTTTGCGCGCGGCGAGATGACCTTCGCCAGCCTCCAGAAAACTACCGATTGCTTCCCCTTGTGCCAAATCTATTATCACGTTTTTACGCTTCCCGGAGGCGATCACGGTATGGGTTCCAGAACGAGCAGCGAGTTGCGCGGCGCTGACCTTTGTTAGCATACCACCGCTTCCCAGATGACCGCTGCTCGGACCAGCATAACTCATTAATTGTGAATCATTGGCGGCTGCTTTTTCGATCAGTTTGGCATCCGGATTTTCTCCGGGGTGACTATCGAACAGGCCATCCTGATCGGTTAAAATGATTAATAAATCGGCCTCAATCAAATTTGCCACCAGCGCGCCGAGCGTGTCATTGTCACCGAAGCGAATTTCTTCGTTTGACACCGAATCATTTTCATTAACCACCGGCACCGTGCCATAGGCAAGTAATGTCCGTAATGTAGTGCGTGCATTCAAATAGCGTTTTCGATTCGACAGGTCGGCATGCGTGAGCAGGATCTGCGCACTATGCAAACCATGCTGCTGAAAACCGACTTCGTAAGCCTGTACCAGGCCCATCTGACCGACTGCCGCAGTCGCCTGCAATTCGGATATATTGCTTGGCCTTGTTTTCAGACCGAGCCGGGTAATACCCTCGGCGATAGAACCCGAAGATACCAGTACAACATCGACGCCTTGCATGCGCAAGGATGCCATTTGCTCGGCCCAGGCCGCAATCATTTTACGATCGATTCCCTTGCCACCATCGGTGATCAGCGTGCTGCCGATTTTGACGACGATCTTTTTATAACGTGGTTTACTCATCAGACTCCAGGGTCGACATTATGTCGTTGCATAATTGCTCAACCCCCTGTTTATTAATCGCACTAATTTGATACACAGGACCTTTCCACTCGAGTCCTTTGACTATTTCATCGCAAACTGCCTGCTGCTCATCGGCGAGCACCAGGTCGAGCTTGTTTAAAACCAGCCAGCGTGGTTTTTGGTACAGGGTTTCATCATAACGCCGCAGTTCCGCCAGTATCTTTTGCGCTGCATCGACAGGAGACTGATCGGTTTCAATCGGCATCACATCGACAATATGCAATAACAACCGGGTACGTTGCAAATGTTTAAGGAACTGGATACCGAGCCCAACGCCATCAGCGGCACCCTCGATTAGACCCGGTATATCGGCAATCACAAAACTGCGATGCGTCCCCACGCGCACCACGCCCAGATTAGGATGGAGCGTAGTAAAAGGATAATCAGCGACTTTGGGTCTGGCCGCCGAGACCGAGCGAATAAAGGTCGACTTGCCGGCGTTGGGCATGCCAAGCAGGCCTACGTCGGCGAGCACTTTCATTTCTAGCTTTAGATCAAACTCTTCACCGGGACTACCCGGGGTACACTGTCGAGGCGCCCTGTTAGTGGAACTCTTATAGCGTGTATTGCCAAGACCATGGAACCCGCCACGTGCAATTAATATCGGCTCGGAACTATTATCTGCGATGTCGGCGATTAACTCACCGTGCTCCACCGTGGTAATCACGGTACCCAGGGGAACGGTGATAATTACGTCTTCACCTTTCGCACCAGTACAGTTTTTACCCTGTCCACGTCCACCATTTTTGGCGACAAAGCGCCGTGTATGGCGGAAGTCGGATAGGGTATTCAAGTCAACCGAACCAATAACGTACACCGAGCCGCCATCGCCGCCATCACCGCCGTCAGGACCTCCCATCGGGATGTACTTTTCGCGGCGAAAACTGACAATGCCGTAGCCACCGTTACCGGCCTTGACGTGGATATTAGCTTCGTCAATAAACTTCACTGGCAGCCTTCATGATTAATCCGATTATGAATTTTGATAATAACATTCAAGTCAAAAAAAAGCCCCGCATTAGCGAGGCTTCGGAAAATACCTGTCGAATTCGATTAGCCGTTAACAACACTGATAAAAGTACGGTTATGACGACCTTTGACACGGAATTCAACCTTTCCTTCTGCCTTCGCATAAAGCGTGTGGTCCTTACCACAACCGACATTCTCGCCCGCATGAAACTTGGTACCTCGCTGGCGTACCAGAATATTACCCGGGATCACGGCTTCGCCACCGAACTTCTTCACGCCGAGTCTTTTCGACTCTGAATCGCGACCATTGCGGGTACTGCCCGCCGCTTTTTTATGCGCCATCTTTTAAATCCTTATCTTTTGCTTTAGTTGCAGTCTTGGCTTTTGGTTTTGCCCTGGCTTTCGGCTCCGCTTTAACTTTTGCCTCTGCCTTAACCTTTGGCTCTGCTTTAGTTTTAGGCGCAGCTTTCTTTTTAGTATCTACCTTAGCCTTAGGTTCTGCCTTAGCTTTAGGCTCCTCTGCCTTGACCTTTGGCTCTGCTTTGGCCTTGGGCGCCGATTTAGCTTTGATATCGGTTACTTCGATTTCGGTATAACTCTGGCGGTGGCCAGCCTGGGTCCGCGAATGTTTACGGCGGCGGAATTTAATGATTTCCATTTTCTTGCCACGACCATGCGACTTGATGCGGGCGGTAACCGTACCCTTGTCCAGCATCGGCGTACCAACCTCTACGTTGTCACCATCGACAACCATTAAAACACCATCCAGCTCGACCTTTGAGCCTTCTTCACCGGCTAATTTTTCAACGCGCAGGGTTTCACTCTTGATAACACGATACTGTTTTCCGCCCGTGGCGATGACAGCGTACATTTGATTTACTCCGAGCCGATACTAAAAAAGGTGGCGAATTCTATCTTTTGAGAAGGGTTAGGTCAATGGCTTTGTGGATTCGAAGTGTTTATTTAATATTTTTCTGGTTTTTGTAGCACTTGGCTGGAGATAATTTGCAATCAGATTAGTATTTTGTCGATTTTTCGCACACCAATACTTTAGATACTTCGTAGTTACTGAAGAGTAAGTGCGCGAGTGACTTCTTTTGCTTGCCCAAAAGAAGTCACCAAGAAAAGGGCAGCCCAATCGCGTGGCCTACGGCTCCCTGGAAATGAACCGATTTAGGCGGGCACGCTTCAACTCGCATCCTGCTCGACGAAGCTCTACGGGCATCCCTGCCCGTAGACCCACCGAAATCGATTCATTTCCAGCACACGAAGAGGGCAGTTTAAAACCCCAATCTTCAAGTCACGGTTTTTTTTCTTCCCCCCCTTTCAAGCCCTCGGCAAAATAGTGTTCATATCAGGGTGAAATGGCATGGATGCCATTTCAGTCTCGCTCGCGCCGGGAGCGCGTGTGGGCCGACCCTGATATGGGCGCTATTTTGACGAAATAAGGGCTTGTTCGGGGCGGCACTTTTTGGTTACTTTTTCTTGCTGTTGAGAAAAAGTGACTCGCGCACTTACTCATAATTAACTACGAAGTAATGAAAATTTTGGTGTGCGAAATCCTGTATAGTTATGAGCACAAACTGCACTTTAACTAGATACCATCAGGATTAAATTTAGACGTCCTATACCGGAGCCTTCCACCACCTAACAGCAAATAAAGTCACCAACAACAAACTGGTCGCCGACAACACAATCGACGGCCCAGTCTGCCAGTCAAACTGAAACGAGCTAAACAGCCCGCCAGCGAGGGCAGCGACACCATATAACGCGCTAAATACCACCATTCGCTCCGGGCTACTGCTCAACATTCGGGCAGCGCTAGTCGGTATTACCAACATCGCGGCAATCAGCAATACTCCCATTGCCTTCATCATTACTGCTACCAGCAGCGCAATCATCAAGTACATTAATAATTGCACCTTGCGAACTTGAATGCCTTCGGCCTGGGCGATTTCCCGGCTTACCGATACTGCGACAAACGAACGCCAGTGCTGCTTCAGTAAGAATACCAGCACCAGTGTTGTAATGAGGATCATGCCAAGGTCGGTGAGGGTAACCGAGAGCAGGTCACCAAACAAAATTGCTTCGATGTTCACCGTATTTTCCGGTAACAAACCGAGTATTATCAATCCGGCAGCAAGCCCGGTATTTGAAATTATCGCTAATGTGGTTTCCGATAGCGCATTATTGAAATTTACTACCTGGCTCAGAGAAATTACGATTAACAGCACCAACCCCAGTACACCAACCATCGGTGGAAGTTGCAGTAGCAGACCTAAACCAACTCCCAGCACTGCAGCGTGACCCAGTGTATCGCTCAGAAATGCGAGTCTTTGCCATACCATCAGGCAGCCTATTGGTGCGGCAATACTGACCATCATCGTGCCGGCTATGATGCTGCGAAGCAGAAAGTCATCGAGTAAATCAGTCATGATGGTGCCCCGATACTTCGTGTACATGATCATGGCGATGGGTATAAACAGCAATGGAGTCTGCTGCCTGCGCACCAAATAATGCCAGGAATTCCGGGTGTTTGCTCACCGACTCGGGTAAACCGGAGCAACACAGGTGTTGGTTCAAACACAATACCTGATCGGTATTCGACATCACCAAATGCAGATCATGCGAAGCCATTAAAATGCCACATTGGAGTTGCTTGCGGAATTCGCTGATCAGTTCATACATTTTCAATTCACCGGTAACATCGACACCTGCGGTGGGTTCATCAAGCACGATCAGGTCCGGCTTACCCAGCGTAGTCCTGGCCAGCAACACGCGTTTGAGCTCACCTTCAGACAGCGACAGTACCTGCCTGTGTTTTAAATAGGCGACTTCGGTCTGCGCCAGCGCTGCATCGACTTCGCTATCGGCTACCGATCGTGTTAATTGAAGTATGCGCTCGACACTCAGTGGCATCAGGGTATTAACATAGACTTTTTGTGGCAGGTATCCTATTCGCAGGCCAGGCAGACGCGCGATGGCGCCACTGTAGTTGTCTATCAATCCATTAACGATACTGGTTAAAGTCGATTTACCGGCACCATTAGGGCCGATAATGGCGGTAATCTGCCCTCGATAAAGTTCGAAACTTACACGGTCGAGTATCAGTTTGGTTCCACTCGAATAGCTGATTTCCTTCGCACTGATTAATAATTCAGTTGGCATATTTTCCACAATTCGCACAGTGTCCGGTAATCTCAACCACCGAGGAATCAACCGTAAAACCGAGTCGAGCCGCATCTGATAGCAGCTCGAAATCACGCTTTTCCAGTTCAGCAACTTTTTCGCAACCTCTGCAAATCAGAAATTGGGCTGCACATTGGTGACCCGGACGAACGCAACAGATATAGGCATTTTTGCTTTCGATGCGATGCGCCAGACCTTCGTCTAGCAGAAACTCGAGTGCACGGTATACGATTGGTGGTGCTATTGCCGCTTTGCTTTGCGCCGCATTCAGGTTAGCCAGTATTTCATAGGCCCCCATCGGTTGGTGTGATTGCAATAAAATCTCCAGTACCTGCAAACGACGGCGCGTTAAACGGGTGTTTCGTTTCGAACACAGGGCTTTAGCTTCCGACAGTAGTTGATGCTGGCAATGACGATGGTCGTGATGATCAAACGCGAAGCAGGGTTTGGCATTGTCTTGATTCATTTTGTTATATTATAACGTAACTTTTTGTCGATCAAAACCCCATAACCCTTCGCATGGATTACACCTCTACAAGAGCCACTATTTGTTACAGGCACTCACTAGTATTTCTAAAAGTTTGAAACTCAAAAAATCTATAGTTAACCGCGCATAAATACCCTCTATATTGATATAGGTAGATACGTTTGCAAACCTGAATTGCAAAAGTTACAGTCAGCCGGTGCACTCCAAACAGTTAATGCAAAGAGAATTAATATGATCAACCCGATTGGCTCAGATACCCTAAACCCCCTGTATGTTGACGATGATACACAACGCGGGGCTCTGGTCGAAGAAAGCGATAAACTGCCATCGCTACTGGTCAGCTCAGCTACTTCAGCCAATGCAGTAATGTTCGCCGGCGGTTATTTTAATCCACTCACCGGCTATATGAATTTGGCCGATGCGTTGAGTGTCGCGCAGCATATGAAAACCACCTCGGGACAATTCTTTCCGGTACCGATTTTAAACCTGGTCGAATCCAGCGAATCTATTGGTAACGCAGTGAGAATAGCGTTGCGTGACCCGAATGTTGAGGGCAACCCTGTAATAGCAATTCAGCAGGTTGATTCAATAGAAACGGTCAGCGACGATCAAATGGCATTAATGACTGAAAAGGTATATGCCACTACTGATCCCGAACATCCGGGTGTGGCTGCATTCAACGCCCAGGGCCGAGTCGCGATAAGTGGCGATATACAGGTACTGAATTACAGTTATTTCGCCACCGATTTTGCCAATACCTTCAGAACCGCGGTAGAAATTCGCAAAGAAATCGAAAAACGTGGCTGGAAACGGGTAGTTGCATTTCAAACCCGTAACCCGATGCATCTGGCGCACGAAGAACTTTGCCATATGGCGATGAACAGGCTCAAATGCGATGGCCTGGTGATTCACATGTTACTCGGCAAGTTGAAACCTGGTGATATTCCGGCAGACGTGCGCGATGATGCGATACGTACCATGGTCAAACTTTATTTTGCCGAAAATAGTGCAATGGTCACCGGTTACGGCTTTGACATGTTGTACGCCGGCCCGCGCGAGGCCGTGTTGCATGCCTATTTCCGTCAGAATATGGGCGCCAGCCATTTTATTATCGGCCGTGATCACGCCGGAGTAGGCGACTATTATGGCGCATTCGACGCACAGACCATATTCGATAACGAAGTGCCGGAAAATGCTCTTGAAATCGAAATTTTCCTTGCCGATCATACCGCCTGGTCAAAGAAATTAAATCGCGTGGTGATGATGAACGAAGCACCCGATCACACCAAAGAAGACTTTGTCTTGCTTTCCGGCACACGCGTACGAGAAATGCTGGCCGATGGCATTGCTCCGCCGAAAGAATTCTCCCGACCCGAAGTCGCTGAGATATTGATCAATTATTATCAATCGTTGAACTCAGCCTGAAACAACGGCATTACAGAATATTGTATCGCAAGGCATCCAACCAAACAGAATTTTGCTATACACTATCGGTAATCTGAATCGTAAAGCTGCATTTGCCGATATAGTTAAAAAAATGACAGAAACCCTGCTATCCAGTGACAGCACTTTCAGCCTGGAACACCTCAAAACCCTGACCGCAAGCGACATGCTAAGAGTCGACCAGGTCATTACCGACAACCTGGCTTCGGACGTGGTGCTGATCAACCAGCTAAGCCAGCACATTATTTACAGTGGCGGAAAACGCCTGCGCCCTATCCTGGTTTTGTTATCGGCTAAAGCCTGCGGCTATCATGGCGACGACGATGCATTATTGGCAGCAGTAGTCGAATTCATCCATACTGCGACCCTGTTACACGATGACGTTGTCGACGATTCCGAGATGCGGCGTGGTCAGCAGGCCGCGAGCAATATCTGGGGAAACGAAGCTGCAGTACTGGTAGGTGACTACCTCTACTCGCGCGCATTTCAAATGATGGTGCGAGCGCAGTCGATGCAGATTATGGATTTGCTCGCCAATACCACCAATACCATAGCCCAGGGTGAGGTATTGCAATTACTCAATATCAACGACCCCGATACAACCGAACAAAAATATGCGCAGGTTATCTACGGCAAGACCGCATGCCTGTTCGAGGCAGCGATGCAAATTGGCGCGATACTCGGCAATGCCGAGACAGAAATCGAGCAGGGCCTGAGCGAATACGGCAAGCACCTGGGAACCGCATTTCAGCTTGTCGACGATGCACTCGACTACACCGCCAACAGCGAGGAACTGGGTAAGAATGTCGGTGATGATCTGGCGGAAGGTAAACCCACGCTGCCATTAATCTACGCTATGCAACATGGCAGCGATGAACAAAAAACCCTTATTCGCAATGCCATTAAAGAGGGTGGACTCGAGCACATAGACTCGATTACACAGGCCATCCATGAAACCGGCGCTTTAGACTATACAAACAAACAAGCCCGGTCTGAAGCCACACTGGCTAAATCTGCTATCAGCATGCTAGCAGACAATGAATTCAAACAAGCCTTACTGTTTTTGGCGGATTATGCAGTGGAACGGAGTCATTGATCTAATTTTCAATCAGTAAAATCCGTCTACCTCCCAGGGGGGCGTACTTGCCTGATAATAACTAAAAAGGCATGAAAACCTGTAGAGTAGGTAGATTATGCCTGTAGGCCGAATGAATTCAGCCCTACATTGCCTAATCTATCAGGTGAAGAGCTGAAATATTTTGTCTCGCAATCAAGCAGCACTAGATAACTTCAACGGCGATACACTCGCACCTAAAGCCAGGCTGATATCCAGACACATATCGGTTTGATTCAGGGTATAGAGATGAAATTGTCCTACCCCCTCCTGAGCAAGTCGTTCGCACAACTCAACCGCGAGATCTAGCGACAAGCGGTACTGCGCTTGTTGATCGTGTTTCACTTTCGCGAATAAGCTTTCATAGGACCTCGGAAGCGATGCACCGCAACGCTGACTGAAGGTCCGCAGCTTGTCCAGGTCGTGAACTGGCAAGATACCGGGGATTATCGGTTTTTCGATGCCAATCTGAAAAGCCCTGTCCCTGAATCGCAGGAAACAGTCTACATCGAAGAAAAATTGCGTGATGGCGCGATTTGCTCCCGCGTCAAGTTTTCGCTTCAGATTTATCAAATCCTGGGCTGAACTGCTGGCGAGCGGATGGACTTCAGGGTAAGCGGCAACGCTGATATCAAAATCGGCAATATCTAGAAGACCTTCGACCAATTCCACAGCATTTTGGTAGGCACTGTTCGATTCGCTGTTGGTACTCGAATCGCCCCGCAAAGCGACGATACGATTAATACCCTGAAGATGGAGATTTTTCGCTATTGCATCAATTTCATCTCGCGTAGCATCGGCACAGGTCAGATGAGCCGCAATCGGCACCGTTGATTCCTCATGCATAGCGACTGCTGAATCAATACTGATTTGCTGCGTACTGCCAAGCGCACCGTAAGTCATCGAAAAGAATTGTGGATCCAGACGTTCGAGTTGCCCTACTGCTCGCCATAATCGACGCGTCATTGCCGGTGTACGTGGAGGGAAAAATTCGTAGGAAAACCGAAGTGATTGACTTTGCATAATAATCGCCTGTGTAAAAATTAAGACACGCGTTTCGTCGATTTACGCGGGCGGCTTATGCTCAGCAACTTGTTTGATTTCTGTGCCTGCCAAATCTTGATGGTGATCGGATCGCCTATCAGTTGTCTGGTCTCTGCCTGTGCGGAAATACCGGCAGCATCAAAACACTGGCGAATTTCTTCATCGGAAAATCCTAAGCGGTGGTGTTTGAATTCACTGCGTAAATATTCCTCGGTATGCACCGCAAAATCGACCACGATCAGACGGCCTTCCGGCCGTAAAACACGGCTTGCCTCGCGAATTACTTCGGACGGATCATCGCTGTAATGTAAAACCAGGTGTAGTATCGCAAGGTCGATGCTTGCATCCTCAATCGGCAACTGGTACATGTCTCCCTGCCGCACATAAACATTGCTCAAGCCCGCACGTTCAATATTGGTTCGTGCCACGGCCAACATGCCACTGCTCAAATCAACGCCTATTCCCCGCGACGCGCGATGCGCCAGAATTTCAAGCATCCGCCCAGTACCTGTACCAATGTCCAGCAACTCACCGACAGGCTCAGGCCCAATTACGTCTAATAAGGCATCTTCGAGTTGCTGTTGTGGCACATGCATTGAACGAATCGTATCCCAACTCATAGCCACCTGTTGAAAATATTCCTGTGCTCTTTGCTTACGCGTGTCACGCACCTGCTGCAAACGCGATAAATCACGATTCAAACTAGCGTCAGATTCGGGTATTAATGCAACTAGAGCATGCGCCAGCTTAGCAATGTCGGTCCGATCCGAGACTCGAAAATAGACCTGGGCACCTTCTGGAAGACGTTCGAGCAATCCTGCTTCTACCATCAACTTTAAATGTCGAGAAACCCTTGGCTGGCTTTGCCCGAGAATTTGCGTCAGCTCGGTTACACTCAACTCTCCACGCGCGCAAAGCGCGAGTATACGCAAGCGTGTGTGTTCACCTGCTGCCCGTAGGCCAACTAGTAAGGTATCGAGTGTATGCATAAGCTATTTACTATTACATAAAGATATGTTTATATATACATCTATTAGTTATTACTGTCAACTTTTAATTCAGGGACCTGGACACAGAACATGCAGAATACTCAAACATTAACCGCCACGTTGCGACAACGCATACTAGTCCTCGACGGTGCGATGGGTACCATGATCCAGTCACATTCGTTGCAAGAAGCCGATTATCGCGGACAGCGATTTGCCCAGTGGAAGGTCGATCTACGTGGCAATAACGACCTGCTATCGTTGACTCGCCCGGATATTATCAGCGAAATTCACAAGGCTTACCTGCAGGCGGGTGCTGATATCATCGAAACCAATACATTCAACGCGACAAGCATCGCGTTGGCCGATTACGAAATGGAATCGCTGGTCACAGAAATGTGCGAATGCTCGGCACGGTTGGCCCGAGAAGCTGCCGACCATTATAACCTTTTGACACCAGACCAACCTCGGTATGTCGCCGGTGTATTGGGCCCGACCAATCGAACCGCAAGCCTCTCCCCCGATGTTGAAGACCCGGGCTTCCGTAATGTCAGCTTTGATCAACTGGTTGCGGCCTATTGCGAGTCAACCAGAGCATTGATTACTGGCGGCGTCGATTTACTGATGATCGAAACAATATTCGATACGCTTAATGCCAAGGCGGCCATTTTTGCAGTCGAACAGACATTCGAGGAGCTCGGCACAAGTCTGCCATTGATAATTTCCGGCACCATAACCGACGCCTCGGGCCGGACTCTGTCAGGACAGACTACTGAAGCATTCTGGCATTCGGTCCGACATGCCCGGCCAATTGCTGTCGGCCTCAATTGTGCGTTGGGCCCGAAAGAATTACGTCAATATATCGAGGATTTATCAGGTATCGCCGACACCCATATATCCGTTCACGCAAACGCCGGTTTGCCCAACGCCTTTGGCGGTTACGATGAGTCGGCGCAAAGTATGGCCGACCAGGCAGCGGAATGGGCGAGCAGTGGACTGATCAATATTGTCGGTGGCTGTTGTGGTACGACTCCGGCGCATATCTGCGCGATACGCGATGCGGTCGATGGTATAAGCCCACGTGCAGTACCAGAGATTAAAACCGCATGCCGATTATCCGGCCTTGAACCCTGCACGATCGACGCCGAGTCACTATTCGTCAATATCGGCGAGCGTACCAATGTTACCGGGTCGGCAATTTTCAAAAATTTGATCGTAGAGGAAAACTATGAGGCAGCGCTCGGCGTTGCCAGGCAGCAGGTAGCAAACGGCGCTCAAATTATTGATATCAACATGGATGAGGGCTTGCTCGATTCAGTCACAGTGATGCAGCGATTTTTAAACCTGATCGCGTCCGAACCCGATATATCAAAAGTTCCAATAATGATCGACTCCTCGCGTTGGGATGTGATCGAAGCCGGACTCAAATGCGTGCAGGGTAAATCCGTGGTGAACTCAATCAGCCTCAAAGCCGGTGAAACCGAGTTTATCGAGCAGGCAAAATTATGCCTGCGTTACGGCGCGGCTGTGGTGGTGATGGCATTTGACGAAGACGGCCAGGCCGATACCGTGCTGCGCAAGGTCGAAATCTGCGCCCGTGCCTACACCATCCTCGTTGAACGTGTCGGCTTTGCGCCCGAAGACATCATCTTTGACCCGAATATCTTTGCTATCGCAACCGGCATGGAAGAGCACAACGACTATGCCAATGCATTTATCGAAGCCACGCGGGCAATCAGGCAAAAATTGCCGGGTGCCCTGGTATCGGGTGGCCTGTCGAATGTTTCGTTTTCGTTTCGTGGCAATAATTCGGTACGCGAAGCGATCCATGCAGTATTTCTGTATCACGCAATTCAGGCCGGTATGAACATGGGTATAGTAAACGCCGGGCAATTGGCGATCTATGCTGATATACCAGAAAACTTGCGCAATGCGGTTGAAGATGTAGTGTTAAACCGCGATAAAGATGCCACCGAGCGCTTGCTCGCGATCGCAGAAGAATACCGCGATAGCGGTAAAACAAAAACACAGGAAGCCGAGCACTGGCGTGACTGGCCGGTTAACCAGCGCCTGCAGCACGGGTTGGTGAAGGGAATTGCCGATCATATAGTTGCCGATACGGCCGAGGCGATGGAACAGGCTAGTTCACCACTGGAATTGATCGAAGGGCCATTGATGGATGGCATGAATATCGTAGGCGATCTGTTTGGCTCGGGGCAAATGTTCCTGCCACAGGTAGTCAAATCGGCACGCGTGATGAAAAAATCTGTCGCCTGGCTGGAACCGCTGATGGCAGCGCAAAAATCCAGGTCGCGTAAAAGCCAGGGCAGAATTGTGCTCGCTACCGCGAAAGGCGATGTGCACGATATCGGCAAGAATATAGTTGGCGTCGTATTGCAATGCAATGGTTTTGAAGTCATCGACCTGGGTGTAATGGTACATGCTGAAACCATTTTTCAGGCCGCACGTGAGCACGATGCGGACATTATTGGCGTATCGGGTTTAATCACACCATCGCTAGAGGAAATGTCCCACCTTGCCAAAGAAATGCAACGCCAGGGATTTAGCGTGCCACTCCTGATCGGGGGTGCCACAACATCGAAGATGCATACCGCAGTCAAAATCGACCCGCATTACAACCACCCAGTTATTTATGTAGCAGACGCATCGCGCAGTGTCGGCGTGGTGAATCAGTTGCTAAACCAGGACAAACGCGAGCCTTTTTTGCAGGCACTGGAACAGGAATACGACCACTACCGCGAACGCTTCGCCGCGAAGATAGAAAAACGTCAGTTCCTGTCGCTTGCGGCCGCACGCGCCAACAAGCTTGAAACCAACTGGAAAATCTATTTGCCTGTAGTGCCACGGCAGTACGGTGTTCAATTACTGACGGACCTTCCGCTCGACCTGCTGACCGATTACATCGACTGGACCCCGTTCTTTCATACCTGGGGGTTACGCGCAAAATATCCGCGCGTGCTCGAACACGAACAGTTTGGCGAACAGGCCAGACAGTTATTCGCCGACGCACAGAAAATGCTGCAAAGCTTCATCGAATCCGGTGCCATCAAGGCCAATGCAGTATTTGGCCTGTTCCCGGCCAACAGCGTTGATGCCGATGATATTGAGATTTACGCAGACATATCCAGACAGGAAATATTGGCTAAAATCGTCGGCTTGCGCCAGCAAACCGTGCACCCGGCTGATCGTCCCAATTTGTCGTTAGCCGACTTTATCGCACCGCAGGGATCTGGGGTTGTCGACACCATCGGCGCATTTGCGGTCACCGCTGGCATTGGACTGGATCGCCTGGTGCAGGCATTCGAGCAGGAACACGATGTGTATAGCAGCATGATGGCAAAAGCGCTGACCGATCGACTCGCAGAGGCCTTGGCCGAATACCTCCACGAACAAATACGCAAGAACCACTGGGGGTACGCGGCAGATGAGGCGCTCGATCAGCAAGATTTAATCAAGGAGCGCTATCGAGGCATCCGCCCGGCTCCCGGTTATCCGGCCAACCCGGACCACAGCCAGAAAGAACTGATCTGGAAGCTGTTAAATGCGGAACAGTCCGCCCAGATCGGGCTCACTGAAACACTCGCAATGTTGCCGGCAGCCTCGGTTAGCGGATGGTATTTTTCACATCCAGAGGCGCAATATTTCGGTGTAGGCAAGATAGACCGGGATCAATTACTTGACTATGCAGAGCGACAGGCTATTGATCCAGAGATTGCCGAAAAACGCCTGGCGCCCAACCTCGGTTACCAGCCTGGGCCTGCTGAACGTAAGTGGGTGGCTTAACCCGCATATTGCACGAAGGCGGTAACGACTTATGATATTTATGATTAGCTGCAAACAGTTAGGCACGAAAATCATGAATAATACAGTTTGTACCTGAACGAAGTCAGGAAAAATCTGGCTGCCAATTTTGATCGATCCCCCTTGTTTGCCATATTTCCCCTGAACTTCGTTCCCTTCAAGCAATATTCGGGTTACACCCAATATGGACATCACTGGAAAAATAACAGATATTAGGATCAACGTGCCTAATCTATTCGAAAAGCTGTTGAACGAAAAACAAACCCTGCTCGCCGATGGCGCGACCGGTACAAATCTGTTCGCGATGGGTTTGCAAAGCGGCGACGCACCGGAGCTATGGAACGTCGATCAACCTGATAAAGTAGCGGCACATTACCGCAGCTTCATCGATGCTGGATCCGACATCGTGTTGAC
>Ga0255049_10000280_pt1 | contig 31753 bp, 20 predicted proteins | sample JV7_2_3_MG_FD_183615 | JGI IMG/M metagenome (GOLD analysis project Ga0255049, IMG submission 183615) | Seawater microbial communities from Jervis Inlet, British Columbia, Canada - JV7_2_3 | ecosystem: Environmental > Aquatic > Marine > Inlet | place: Canada: British Columbia | collected 2016-10-06 | reverse complement strand
CGGCTTCCAACTGGTCAGATGTGGGGAGTTGACAGCGGCGCGTTGTACGAGATCGATAAGACCAGTGGTACAGCCGCCAACCCACGAACGTTGGACAATGGTTCTGACTACCAGGCAGTCGCTCTTGCGGTCCCGCCGTTCTTTCCCCCGTCGGTGGAGGGAACGGTCTTCGAAGATGCCAGCGGCAATGCGGTGCCGGCCGGCGAGTTTGTCGGAGACTTCCTCAACCCGGGATTCGCGGGAGCCACGGTTCGGATGTACAACGACGATGGGTCGGTTCCCGGCGAACCCGATGCCACCGACTCCTTGTACGCCAGCAAGGCGACCGGGCCTACCGGGCATTACTACTTCTCGTCCGTGCCGGCCGGCGTCTACTGGCTGACGGTTGACTCGGCTGCCCTGACGCCGAGTGCAGGCGGGTCCGGCTGGCCGGAGCAGACCTACGCTCCCGCCGAGGCGGTTACCTTCAATGGCTCGTACTCCTACTCGGCGACGGCAGGCCCGCTCTACGGAGGCATGCGACCAACTGTCGCCGATGATGCAACGCTCCTTCCTTCCTCGGAGCACGTGGTGCGGGTCGACCTCAGCCCCGGCGAGGAGATCGAACAGGTCGATGTGGGGCTCTCCTTCAACGTGGTCACGAACCTCGAGGGCGGCGACGGGACCAGCCCGCAGGGATCGCTGGCACAGTTCATCGACAACGCCAACACCGTCACGGGACCGAACGCGATGCGATTCGTGCCGGCTGTGCCGACCAATGACATCAACGGCTCCGACAGCTGGTGGCGACTCGACGTCACGGCGGCCCTTCCGCAGATCACAGATGCAGACACCACCATCGACGGTACGGCCTTTGACTCAGCCGACGGAACCACTGTCCTCGATACCAATACGGCTCAGATCGGCGGTGGCCAGACAGTCGGAGTGGATGCTGCGACCAGCACCGCCCGATTGGATCCGGAACTGGCGATCCGCAATGACCGCTCGACGCCGGTTGGTAATGGATTGGATGTGCAAGGCGACGGCACGGTGTTGACTGACTTCGCCATCTATGGCTTCGGTATTGGGGGCCTTGATGCCGACTTGCGTATCGGTGACAACGGCGGTGGACCGATCGTCGATGCGGTAACCGTCGATCGCGTCGTGGTCGGTACCGATCCATCCCGCAACACCAATCCCGGCCCCGACGTCACGCCATTCGTGGGTGTCCTGGTGGCGAAGTCGACCAACGGGGTGTTCCGGGACAGCCTGGTCCGTTCGATTGGCAACTACGGCATGCGCCTCGGCCTCACGTCGACCGACTGGCAGATCCTCGGAAGCGAGTTCAGTGGTAACGACACAGGCTTCCTGCTCACTTCCTCCGGAGCATCTGTCGCCGGGACCCTGTTCGCCTCCAACACGAACGATGGTTTGACCATCAGCTCGGATGGCCAGGGCACCATCGATAACAACACGTTTGAGTTCAACGCCGGATACGGATTGGCACTGTTCAGCACCGCGGTCGGCAACACCGTGTCCGAGAACATCATCTCGAACAACGGTGGCGGTATAGCCGTCCTCAATCCGGCAAATCAGAATCGGTTGAGCCAGAACACCTTTGGTGGCAATGACACCAACGGAATCGATTTGGGCGCAGGGGCGACCGACGGCATCACACTCAACTCCGGTGTTCCCCCCGCTTGCGGGTACAGCGCAGGTCTTGTCGGAAACGATGGCATTGACAGTCCGGTGATTCTCTCGGCGGTCTTCGACGCCGGATCAACCACCATCAACGGCACCGGCTGCGCAGGAGCCGAGGTTGAGATCTACAGGGCCGTGGCCGACGGCGACGCCTCCGATACTGCCGGCGCCACGGACTTCGGGGAGGGTGTTGAATACCTCGGAACCGTCATGGCGGACGGAGTCACCGGGTCCTTCGCTCTGGTCACCGGGCTCCTCGTACAAGGCGATTACGTCTCAGCGACTTCAACAGATGCCGCCGGAAATACCTCTGAGTTTGGGGCCAACACTGAGGTCGTCCCGTCCAACACCGCACCCATTCTGGATGCGGTTGGTGCTCAGTCTGGTGATGAGGGGACGTTGATCACTTTCACGGCTACGGGGTCTGATAGTGATCTACCGGCTGACACTCTGACGTTCACTCTTGAGGATGGGGCAGGGTCGGTTCCGGCGGGTGCTTCGATTACTGGTGGTGGGGTGTTTACGTTCACTCCGTCTGAGGCGCAGGGTCCGGGGGTGTTCTCCTTTGATGTGGTGGTAACCGACGATGGGACCCCCAACCTGACGGATCGGGAGACCATCACAGTCACCGTCAATGAAGTCAACATCGCACCGGTGTTGGATGCGGTGGGTGCTCAGTCTGGTGATGAGGGGACGCTGGTCACCTTTACAGCTACCGCGTCTGATGTTGATGTGCCAGCCAACACGCTTACTTTCACTCTTGAGGATGGGGCGGGGTCGGTTCCGGTGGGTGCGGTGATTACTGGTGGTGGGGTGTTTACGTTCACTCCGTCTGAGGCGCAGGGTCCGGGGGTGTTCTCCTTTGATGTGGTGGTAACTGATGATGGGACCCCCAACCTGACGGATCGGGAGACGATCACGGTCACGGTTTCCGAGGTGAATGTGGCGCCGGTTCTGGATGCGGTGGGTGCCCAGTCGGGTGATGAGGGGACGTTGGTTTCGTTCTTGGCGACGGCGTCTGATGTTGATCTACCAGCTGACACGCTCACGTTCACTTTGGAGGATGGGGCAGGCAGTGTCCCGGCGGGTGCGGTGATCACTGGTGGTGGTGCGTTTACGTTCACTCCGTCTGAGGTGCAGGGTCCTGGGGTGTATTCCTTTGATGTGGTGGTAACTGATGACGGGATCCCCAACCTGACGGATCGGGAGACGATCACGGTCACGGTTAACGAAGTCAACGTGGCACCGGTGTTGGATGCGGTTGGTGCCCAGTCGGGTGATGAGGGAACTCTGATTTCGTTCACGGCCACTGCCAGCGACTCGGACCTCCCGGCGAACACGTTGTCGTTCACTTTGGAGGATGGGGCGGGCAGTGTCCCGGCGGGTGCGGTGATTACTGGTGGTGGTGCGTTTACGTTCACTCCGTCTGAGGCGCAGGGTCCTGGGGTGTTCTCCTTTGATGTGGTGGTGACCGATGATGGGACCGGGTTGTTGACGGATCGGGAGACGATCACTGTCACCGTTGGTGAAGTCAATGTTGCTCCGGTGCTGGATCCGGTTGGTGCTCAGTCCGGTGATGAGGGAACGTTGATCACCTTCACAGCAACCGCGTCTGATAGTGATCTACCGGCTGACACTCTGACGTTCACTCTTGAGGATGGGGCAGGGTCGGTTCCGGCGGGTGCTTCGATTACCAGTGGTGGTGCCTTCACTTGGACACCGTCTGAAGCCCAAGGACCGGGGGTGTTCTCCTTTGATGTGGTGGTAACCGACGACGGGACCCCGAATTTGGAGGATCGGGAAACCATCACAGTCACTGTCAATGAAGCCAACAACCCGCCGGTGCTGGATGCGGTTGGTGCTCAGTCTGGTGATGAGGGGACGTTGATCACTTTCACGGCTACGGGGTCTGATAGTGATCTACCGGCTGACACGTTGTCGTTCAGTTTGGAGGATGGGGCAGGCAGTGTTCCGGTGGGTGCGGTGATTACTGGTGGTGGGGTGTTTACGTTCACTCCGTCTGAAGCCCAGGGTCCGGGGGTGTTCTCCTTTGATGTGGTGGTAACCGACGATGGGACCCCCAACCTGACGGATCGGGAGACCATCACAGTCACCGTCAATGAAGTCAACATCGCACCGATAGCCAACCTCATCGCCGACCAATTCCCCAACGAGGGCGACGCAGTGTCGCTAACGGCGACGGCGAGTGATGCTGACCTGCCAGCCAACACGCTGACCTGGTCCCAGACCGCGGGACCCGGGGTTACCAACGCGGCCGGCAACTACACGTGGGTGACGACCGAGGCAGACGGTCCCGGCACCCACACGATCACGCTCGAGGTTACCGATGGAATCGACAGCGACACCGTCTCGTTCGATGTGACCGTTGCAGAAGTCAACACTGCTCCAGTTCTCGCTCCGATTGGTAACCGGACCCAGAGCGAGGGCACTTTCATCACCTTCGTCGCGTCGGGTGTTGACTCCGATTTGCCGGCCAACAGTCTGACCTACTCAATCGTCGGAGAACCGGCTGGTGCGTCGATCAACGGTTCGAGCGGAGCCTTTGGCTGGCTTCCCAACGAGGCCCAGGGGCCCGGCGTCTACACCTTTGACGTGGTCGTTACCGACAATGGCGTACCGGTCCTCGCGGATAGCGAAACGATTTCGATCACCGTGACTGAATCGAATAGGGATCCAGTCCTCGATCCTGTTGGGCCGCAGTCCGGTGACGAGGGAACGTTGATCTCTTTCACGGCGACAGCCTCTGACCTCGACATACCTGCCAACGCTCTGGCCTTCAGCCTGGTCGGTGCTCCCTCCGGCGCATCAATCACGGCCGGAGGCGCCTTCACTTGGATACCCGGCGAGTCTCAAGGGCCGGGCGTCTTTTCGTTTGATGTCGTGGTTACCGACGACGGCATCCCTGCCGCTACCGACTCCGAGACCATCACTGTGACGGTAGGCGAGGTCAACACTGCTCCGGTCGCCGACCCAATCGCCGACTTGTTCCCGGCCGAGGGCGACGTGGTGTCGTTAACGGCTACCGCTGCCGACGTCGATCTCCCGGCAAATGTGCTCACCTGGTCGCAAACGTCAGGACCCGGCAGCGTGACTACGGGTGGGGCTTACGTCTGGGCGACCGGTGAAGCCGACGGCCCTGGAACCTACACGGTGGCCCTTGAGGTCACCGACGGGACCGATACGGACTCGGTGTCGTTCGATGTGACCGTTGCCGAGGTCAACAGTCTCCCCGTTGCCGATCCGATCGCAGACCGCTTCGCGAATGAAGGCGCCACGCTCTCACTGGCAGCCACAGCCTCGGATAGCGATTTGCCTGCCAATACCCTGACGTGGTCTCAGACCGGGGGTCCCGGAGCTATCACTGCCGGTGGGGACTACACGTGGAGCACCGGCGAGGCTGATGGTCCGGGCACCTACACGGTGACACTGGAGGTGTCCGACGGCTTCGGTTCGGACGTGGTGAGCTTCGACCTCACTCTCGCCGAGGTCAATGCCGCCCCGGTGGCAGGAGCGATTCTCGATACGGTTGTCGATGAGGGCGCCACGATCGCCGTCACGGCAACTGCAACAGACCCCGATATTCCGGCCGATGTCCTGACCTGGACCCTTCTATCGGGCCCCGGCAGCGCGGACCCGGCGGGGAATTATTCATGGGTCACCGGTGAAGCTGACGGTCCGGGCTCTTACACGGTCATACTCAGCGTTTCGGATGGGACGGCGTCCGACGCGGTCTCGTTCAACGTGACGGTTGGCGAGCTGAATGACCCACCAACTCTGGGACCGATCGGTGCGTTGAGTATCGACGAGAACGCCTTGCTGGCGTTCGTGGCTTCGTCTTCGGATTCGGACATCCCGGCAGATCCTCCGACCTTCACCCTGGCCGGGGCACCGCCGGGTGCCTTTCTCGATCCGGTGATCGGAGCGTTCTCGTGGACCCCGACGGAGCTGCAGGGGCCGGGAACCTACACGTTCGACGTCGTCCTCACCGATTCGTGGGGTGCCTCGGACAGCGCAACCGTGACGGTGACGGTGAACGAGGTCAATCAGGCGCCGGTAATCGTCGATCCGGGTAGCCAGAATCTTGGTGAGGGGCTTGTGGTGTTGCTCGAACTAATCGGTTCGGATGCCGATGACCCGGTCAACGTTCTCACCTGGTCCGCGACCGGCTTGCCGGCCGGGGTTGGGATCGACCCGGTGACCGGAGAGATTTCAGGTGTTGTCGGGCTCGGCGCGGCGGCCGGCTCGCCGTACTCAGTCTTGGTTGAGTTGGCAGACGACGGCACACCGTTGCTGGTCGGGGCCGCGGCTTTCGAGTGGGTTGTGGAACCGAATACGGCACCGGTGGCGGTGGCCGACTTCTATGAGTTGGAACCGGGAGCGTCGCTAACCGTTGCGGGTGGTGGCGTGTTGAGCAATGACATTGATCCCGATGGCGATCTTCTGGTGGCCGCGGTTGTCGTTCCACCCTCGGGAGGATCCCTCGCTCTCCAACCGGACGGTTCCTTCACCTACGTTCATAGCGGGGGTGGAGCCGCCGAAGACGTATTCGTCTATCAAGCCGATGACGGCAGGGGTGGGCTGACTTTGGCCACGGTCAAGATCAGCATCTTCTCGCCGAACCTCCCACCGATCCTGACTGCCGACCTGATCACGTTGCTGGAGGATGGGTCTGCCTCGGTTCTGCCGCTGCTGAATGATGACGACCCGAACGGTGATCCCCTAACGCTTGTCGGCTTCGAGCAACCGGACGTCGGCCTGCTAACCCGGGTTGGGGACGGTTCTCTAGCGTATGTGCCGCCTGCCAACTTCTTCGGAGAAGCCTCCGCCGAGTACACGGTCTCCGATGGCAAGGGGGCGGTCGTGTCAGGCTTGATCAGCATCGTGGTGGCTCCCGTCAACGACTTCCCGGTGGCGGTCATTGACTCGGCCACGCTGAACGGCTATTTGCCGTTCGTGGTGGATGTGCTCAACAACGACCACGACGTCGATGGCGATGTCCTTGAAGTGCTGGAGATTCGGGAGGCCGGCAGTGGCGAGGTTGTCATCAACGCCAACGGCTCGATCACGTATCGGCCGCCGGCAGGGTTCGTCGGCGTGGACTCTTTCACGTATGTTCTCTCGGATGGCTTTGGTGGCACCGACATCGCAACGGTATCCATCACGATCCCCGAGCAAGCGCTGGCCGCAGCCGTTGCCCGCGGTGAGGAGATTGGCAGCCCGACGCTGGGTTTCCAGGCCCCGGACGCGGATCTGACCGAAGGTCCGACGACGGTGCTGGGGATTACCCAGGGCGTGAGCCTGATGGCGGATGCGTTCTTCCAGAGTCTGGGCGCCCTGCAACTCCCGATCCTCTTCCTGGGTCTAGCGCTGGGAACGGTGGTAGTGGTTGGGGGGTTCACCGAGTTGCCGCTCCTGCTGGCCAACCGACGGCGTCGCTTCTACTCGGTGGTGCGGCTCGATCGCGAGCATCGCCTGGCAGCCCGTCAGGAGCCCGATTCGGAGTCCCACGCGATGTACTACTACGAACCGACGGCGGCCGGCTTCCGATCTCTGGACCGACCCGTCAGGAGCGACGACACGACCTGGATTCCAGTCGAAACGCCTAACGGAGCCGCGTGGGTTGAGACTCGTTACGTCACCGAGGCCGTGGATCTACCGTTCTTCCTGGCCGACGATCGTCCGGTCGCAATGCTGTACCGGCTTGCGGCAGATCTGAGGACTGGCAAGAACCCCGCCGCCCTCTTCTCGGAGCGAGGGTTCTCGATCGCACTAACCAACGAGCCCGAATTCGTAACCCAGGAGACCCTCCAGGCTGCCCTCAGTGGCAACGAACCAACTGCAGAAAGTGCCAAGCTCCGCGAGAAGGTCCTGGAACCACTGGCCGCCGCCCTTGAAGCTGCCCCCGAGCTCGATTCTCGCAGCAGTCACTCCGGGAACGCCCTGATCCCCGTTGAGTTATGGAACTTCCAGTATCTCGCCGTCAACGCTCCCGGACACGAACCCTGGCTCGTGTACTTCGAATACGTGAACGGCAAGCCCCGGATCGTGGGCGTAGGAGTTGACGTCTAGAGCAGCCTTGCATCTTCCCGAACCGGCAAGGTGGGATACTTACCCGTAGCCCGGGTGACGAAAGTGGCAGACGTGGCGGACTTAAAATCCGCTGCCCTTCGGGGCGTGCAGGTTCGAGTCCTGCCCCGGGCACCAACAAGCAGCCGCTGTTTCAGGCTGATCTGGTCATACTGGACGGGTGGCTGAACTCAATGTGCTCGGCGCCGATCTCGAGGCGTGCGGGAAAGATCCGCTCACCGGCTTCTTCCGCGACGGGTCGTGTCACACCGGGCCCCACGATCACGGCAGCCACACGGTGTGCGCGGTCATGACCAAGGAGTTCCTCGACCATCAGCGCAGCATCGGCAACGATCTCTCGACGCCGATGCCCGAGTTTCGTTTCCCGGGCCTGGTTCCCGGGGACCGCTGGTGTGTCACGGCTCTGAATTGGCTCCGCGCCCACCACGACGGGGTCGCTGCGCCGGTGGTTATCGCATCGACCAACCAACGTACCCTGGATGTGATTCCCCTCTCCGCGCTCAAGGAACAGGCCGTTGACGTTCCCGCCCATCCGGGCGAGCTTGAACCGTGACCCGGCCGTCTCACACTGCTGGGGGTGTACCTGAGAGAAGGGCGCTTCCTTCATCCCGGCCTAGGCTCCTCCCCGCGATGGGAGGTGCACCCGATGGGTGAGATACGTCGAGGCTTCGCAGCCGGGTTGTGGGGCGTACTTGCCATGGTCGGCATCACCTTCATCATCCGGCGGTTCGCCGAACCGGAGACCCCCACTCCAAAGATGCATTACGAGGCAGTGGTCGAATGGGCGCACCGCGCCGTCGTCGGTGAAGATGCCGCCCTGGAGCCGAAGCAGCGCATCTACCTCGGCGAAGCTGCCCATCTGCTGTTCGGGGGCTTCTGGGGCATCGTTCTGGCCCTGATGTTGCGAGGCAAGAACATACGGCCGTGGTCCCAGGGAGCCGGTTTCGGCACCGTTCTCTGGCTTGGTGCCTTCGCCGGGTACTTGCCGGCACTCAAGATCGCCAAACCGCTTTGGGCGATGGGTGTTTACCGGGCGGCCAGGACCTGGGTCACGCACGTCACCTTTTCGGTGACAACCCTCACGGTTCTTCGCTCGATGCGCAAGGCCTGACCAAATCAGCTTCCGGCGGCCAGGGCGGCTTCGGCGGTGAGGGCGGCCACCACTTGCTTGAATCGCTCCTCGGCCTCCTCGGGAGAATCGCCAACGCTGGTAACCCCGATCTGTCCTTCGGCACCGAGGGCGCTGAGCATATGGAAAACCGAACCGACCTGGCGTGATTGGTCAAAGTGAAGGTTCTGCATCAGGGCTAGATCGAGCACATCGTGCGGAGTCAGCGCTGATAGCCCTGGTACCACCAGGTGGTCCGAGGCCACGTAGTACTTGGCCCGTCCGCCGGGCGCCGTGAACAAGCCGGTTGAGCCGTTGTAGCTCCCATCGGTGAGGAATTGCAATGTGAGGAAGGGATGGGTGGTCCCGCCTTTTCGAAGGTTCAACTCGATGGCGTTGATAGTCCAGTCATCTCCCTCGTCGCGTCCGACCACGAAATCGATGGCGAAGCGCCCGATAACCCCCTGGTCGGCCAGGACCCGGCCCACCGCCAGGGCAGCCGAGCTGATGGCTGGGCCATAATCGGGATCGGCCGGGAAGCGCGATCCGATGAATACCTGGTGGCTTTCACCTCCGAGTATCTGGTCGTGCGTGGAGAGCAGGGCGACCTCCCCGAGTGGCGTGATCCGCAATTGGACGCTTGGCGATCTGATCTCTGTGGCTTCGACCATTGCTTCGACGATGCCGCCTTCGTCCGCCAGAGTGCGGTAGTAGCTCTCGACCGTTGCATCCGGGCCCTCGACGTCGAGGTCGGCGAGGAGAGACCGCAACCGGTCCTCTCCAACCGGACCGGGCCCACCGAGGTCGACGACCGAATTGCCGTACCCGGAAACTCCTTCGTCGTGCTTGATGACGACACGGCGCAAAGCCGGGTTGGCCGCCCGGAGCTGCTGAATTGCGCCGATGACATCTTCGAGGCTGTGAACGCCCTCGTAGCCGGCGGGATGGGGCACGCCTGCTTCGACGAAGAGGCGCCTGCCTTCTGACTTGGTACCGAGATGCGAATCCCTGGGGTCGGCCCCGTACATCGGAATGCCCAATCGCATGGCCACTTCACGATCATTCCAGCTGGCCATGAACGGCACCAGATGAGCCCGGTCGGGGTCGATGATGAGCGAGCGGATCCGCTCGAGGAGCCGGGGCCGGTCGAGCAGTTTCTGGGCCAGGGGGCGCGAAGTCGCCTCCTGTGGTGAGATCAGGAAAAGGCGGTTGCGAGCGTGGCTCGAGATCACTCCAGGCATCAGGTCGAGGTAGTAGTCGACGATGTCGGGGTGAATCGGCTGGCCGGTGACGTAGATCATCCGAGCCCGCGGCTGGCGCAATAAGAGCAGCAGGAACAGATAGCGCTCCTCGTATGCCTGCAGCCAGCTGGCAGTTAGCTCGAAATCAACCTCGACCGACGGGACGACAACGATGGTCTGTTCGTCGGTGTTGAGCTTCGCTATCGACTTCCACAGCGGCACCAGCTTGGCCTGGAGTGAGTCGTAGGCGTCCTGATCTGTAACGTCGAAATCAGCCTGATTCCCCATTGCGACAAGCTACCTGCTCGAGTGGGCGAAGTGTCAGGCCGGGGCGGTTCGCCGTGTAGGTTCGTAGGTGTTTGAGCGTGAGCAGGATTCAACAAGGAGGCTGCATGACATCGCACCGGGATGTGGACGTCATCGTGATCGGGGTGGGTACTTCTGGTGAGGATCTGTCGCTGCGGCTGTTGCGGGCAGGTCTGGAAGTGGTCGGGATTGAGGCCTCATTGGTCGGCGGTGAGTGCCCGTACTGGGCCTGCATTCCCTCCAAGATCATGGTGCGATCCTCCAACCTCCTCAAGGAGGCCCGGCGGGTGAATGGTGCATCCGGACGGACCGAAGTGACGCCGGACTGGGCTCCGGTGGCCGAGCGAGTCACGACCGAAGCCACCGGAGGTTGGGACGATTCGATCGCCGTCGAACGCTTCGAGGACCACGGTGGCACCCTCATCCACGGAAGGGCGACAGTTACCGGCCCTGACACGGTGGCAGTCGGCGATGAGACCTTCACCGCCCGGCGCGGCATCGTGGTGGCAACCGGATCAAAGCCATCGATCCCACCCATACCGGGGCTGGCCGACGTCGCCTATTGGACGACTCACGAAGCAATCGCGTCTCAAGAACTTCCCGGGTCGCTCGCCATCCTGGGTGGAGGCTCCGTCGGCTGCGAACTGGGGCAGGTCTTCTCCAGGTTTGGAGTGAAAGTGACCATCATCGAAGGCCGGGATCGACTGCTCCCGCTTGAGGAACCGGAAGCCTCGGCTGTGGTAGCCGCCGCCTTCCAGGACGACGGGATCGAGGTGCTCACCGGTGTTATGGCCGAACGGGTCGACGAACGGGACGGTTCGATGGTCGTGCGCCTCGGCGACGGCGGTGAGGTGACCGCCGAACGCTTGTTGATCGCAACCGGGAGGAAAGTGGAGCTGAGCGGGCTGGGACTGGCCGCGGCCGGTATCGACGACAGCACCGCGTTCATCGAGGTGGATGATCGGATGAGAGCGGCCGAACGGGTGTGGGCGATCGGAGATGTCACCGGCAAGGCGATGTTCACCCATGTCGCCCTCCACCAGGGAGCCATAGTTGCCGCCGATCTCCTGGGAGAGGACCCGGCCCCTGCCCGCTACGACGCCGTCCCCCGCGTGACCTTCACAGATCCAGAGGTGGCCGCCGTCGGAAAGAGCGAAGCTGAGGCCAGAGCCGCCGGGCTCGACCCGGTGGTCGCCGTCAAACAACTGCCGGCGACTTTTCGGGGATGGCTGCACGGCACCGGCAACGACGGAGTAATCAAGCTGATCGCCGATCGGGCCACGGGCTCGCTGGTGGGAGCCACGTCTGTGGGCCCGAACGGGGGAGAGATGCTTGGCATGCTGACGCTGGCAGTGCACGCGGCGGTCCCGCTGGCCGAGTTGCGCACCATGATCTACGCCTTCCCCACCTTCCACGGAGCGATTGGAGAGGCAATCGGTGCCTATGGGCGGGGGCTGGGACCCGTGCTCGATCCCGATTACCACGGAATCGACGCCTTCGACGAAATGGTGGCGGCCGGCCGGACGGGCTAGTCGGACGGTGCAACCAGGCCCTCGGGGTCGATTATTTGGGGGAGATTCTCTGCCAGTTTGAGCATGGCAGGGACTTTCGGCCCTAGCGAAAAGTCGGCGAGTTTCGTAGAACCTGAGTTTAGGACTATGAAACTCGAAATATCGCGAAAAACGGAACTAGCGCTCTCCGCGATTCGTGAGCTTCGCCGTCACGACAGCCCGCTCAAAGGGGCCGACCTGGCCGAGTCGGTGGACACCACCGCCACCTATCTGCCGCACATTCTGCGACCGCTGGTCCGCCAGGGCTGGGTGGAATCTGATAGAGGTCCCACCGGGGGTTATCGGCTGGTCGCGGACCCGGCGGCGATCAGCATCTTCGACTTCATCGAGGTGGTGGACGGTCCCATTGACGAGGGCCGTTGCGTTTTGCGGGGAAAGCCGTGTCCCAGTCTTGATCTTTGTGTCTTGCACGAACCGTGGCTGCGAGCGCGCGAGGCGCTCTTTGGCGAATTGCGGAGAACAACCCTTGCCGATGTGCCTTTGGACGAGGAGGCTGCATGAACCTCAAACGATGGGCTGCCCTACTGGTCGCTCTAGCCGGAACCGCGATTCTGCTGGTGCTGATAACACCGGTGGCAGCTCAAGACGCCGCCTCCGGCGAGGAGGCTTTCGTGGCCAACTGTGCCTTCTGTCACGGAGTGGACGGCACAGGCGTACCGGGCACCAATCCTCCGCTGGTCGACAACCCGAACGCCCAGGATCCTGACCGGATCGCCGAGGTTATTCGCAACGGTCTGAGTGGACCCATCGAGGTGAACGGAGAGCCCTTCGACGATGAGATGCCCTCGTTTCCGCAGCTGAGCGATGACGACATTGCCGACATCACCGCCTATCTCGCCACCAACTTCCAGGGCGGTTCCACCGACACTCCGCCAACCACGGCGCCACCACCACCCGGAACCCCCGATGCAGACCGCGGTGAGGAACTCTTCCTGGGCGCGACCAGGTTTGAGAGCGGAGTGCCCGCCTGCTACGCCTGTCACACCGTCGGTGGCCGGGGCAGCCTGGGCGGCCCGAGCATGGGTCCTGATCTGACCGGGGTGGTCGAACGGTTCGGCGACGAAGCCGGCTTTGCGGCTGCCATCAACTCCCCGGTGTTTCCGGTCATGCGCGAGCTGTATGCGGGCGACCCGTTCACCGCCCAGGAGAAGGCCGACCTGGCCGCGTTTTTCGCAAGTGAGTCCGACCAGGAAAGCAAAGACAGCGGGGATGCCCTGCTCGTGATCGGCCTGGTCGGGACCGGGATCTTGTTTGGAGGGATGGTCGTCTTGCGCCCATTCGAAGGTGCGGGATACGCCAGACGGTTGAGGAGGAACCCATGAAGTGGAGCTCAGAGATCGCGGACCCCGGGGTCCGGAAATGGGAAGAGTTCTATCGCAACCGCTTCCAACACGACAAGCGGGTCCGGACTACACACGGCGTCAACTGCACCGGTAGTTGCAGCTGGGAAGTATTTGTCAAGGACGGGATCGTCACCTGGGAGCTGCAGGCCACCGACTATCCCCAGCTCGAAGACGGTCTGCCGCCCTATGAGCCCCGCGGTTGTCAGCGCGGCATCAGCTTCTCCTGGTATCTGTACAGCCCGTTGCGTGTGAAATATCCATACGGCCGCGGCGCCCTCATCGATATGTGGCGTGCAGCCAGGGCGATCCATGGCGATCCGGTCGAGGCCTGGGCCTCCATCGTCGACGACCCTGAGAAACGGGCTCGATATCAAAAGGCCCGCGGCAAAGGCGGATTCCGCCGCATCACGTGGGACGAAGCGCTCGAGATTTCGGCGGCGGCCACGATCCACACGACCAAGACACGCGGTCCCGACCGTGTAAACGGGTTCTCACCAATCCCGGCCATGTCACAGATCAGCTACGCGGCCGGCAGCAGGTTCCTGTCGCTGCTCGGCGGTGTGGTGATGAGCTTCTACGACTGGTACTGCGACCTGCCGCCCGCCTCGCCCGAGATCTGGGGCGAGCAGACCGACGTGCACGAATCCGCCGACTGGTACAACGCCCGCTACGTGGCGGTGGTGGGATCCAACTTGAATATGACTCGCACCCCCGACTGCCACTTCATTTCAGAAGTGCGCCATGCCGGCGCCAAGCTGACCGTCTTCAGTCCCGATTTCTCTCAGGTCGCCAAGTACGCCGACTGGTGGATTCCCTCCAATCCGGGCCAGGACACCGCGTTTTGGCTGGCCGCCGACCACGTGATGCTCAAGGAGTGCTACGTCGATCGTCAGGTGCCCTATTTCCAGGAGTATCTCAAGCAGTACACCGATATGCCCTTCCTGGTCGAGATCGATGCCAACAAGCCGGGCCAATACGTCAGGGCCGGGCGTCGCCTCCAGTACTCGGACGTCGAGAATCCGGACTGGAAGCTGCTGGTGTGGGATGAGAAGACCGGTCAGGCCAAGATGCCGAAGGGCACCATTGGATACCGGTGGGCCGAGCAGGACCCCGGCAAATGGAACCTGAAGATGGAAGACGGTCTGACGGGCGAAGCCATCGACCCCTCTCTCACCTTCGTCGACGACCACGAAGCGATCGTGGAGCTGGAGTTCGACAACTTCGGTGACGAAGAAGCCTCGCGCCGTACCAGTGTCCCGGTCCGCTACGTCGACACCGAAGACGGCCGGGTCGCCGTCGCCACCGTCTTCGACCTCGTAATGGCCCAGTTCGGAATCGATCGCGGCCTCGGCGGCGACGCCGCCGCCGACTACGACGACGAGAACGCTCCGTATACGCCCGCCTGGCAAGAACGCTTCACAGGCATCCATCGGGACACCGTCATCAAGTTCGCTCGCGAATGGGCCAGCAACGGCGAGAAGACCCGCGGCAAGAACATGATCATCATCGGGGCAGGCGCCAACCACTGGTACCACAACAATCTCCTCTATAGGGCGGGGATCGTCGGGCTGATGCTCACTGGCTCCGTCGGACAAAACGGTGGCGGCCTGGCTCACTACGTCGGCCAGGAGAAGGTGGTCAGCCAGGCTTCCTGGGGCGCCATCGCCTTCGGGCAGGACTGGGGGATGGCTCCTCGCCACCAGAACACCCCCTCCTTCCACTACGTGCATTCCGACCAGTGGCGTTACGAACGGGGCTTCTCGGACTACGACACCCTGCCGGAGGAGTCGGGCCTCACCGACCACACCATCGATCATCAAGCGAGGGCGGTACGGCGCGGCTGGCTGCCGTTCAATCCGCACTTCAACCGGAACTCGCTCGAGCTGGTTGCCGAAGCCCAGGGGGCCGGTGCCGAGACCGATGGCGAGATAGTCGACTACATCGTGGATCAACTCAAGACGGGGGAGCTCCAGTTCAGCATTGACGACCCCGATGCCCCCGAGAACTGGCCGCGGGTGTGGTTCATTTGGCGCGGCAACGCCATTGGCACCAGCGCCAAGGGACACGAGTTCTTCATGCGTCACTATCTAGGCACCCATTCCAATGCCATTGCCGAGGAAGTGGCCGCCGACTCAGTGACGGAGATCCCGTTCCGGCCGGATGCTCCGATCGGCAAGATGGATCTGGTGGTTGATCTCAACTTCCGGATGGACACGAGCGCCCTCTACTCGGACATCGTGCTGCCTGCCGCCACCTGGTACGAAAAGGACGACCTGAACACTACGGATATGCACTCCTACATCAACCCGATGCAGGCAGCCGTGACGCCGGCGTGGGAATCCAAGAGTGATTGGCAGATCTACAAGGACATAGCCAAGCGGGTCTCCGAGCTGGCCGAACAGCACCTACCCAAACCGGTCAAGGACGTGGTGATGATCCCGCTCACCCACGACACTCCCGACGAGCTCTCACAGCCAAAGGTGGGGGACTGGCGCAACGGCGACCTGGAAGCGATTCCCGGCAAGACGATGCCCAAGTTCCGGATCATCGAGCGGGATTACACCGCCATCTACGACAAGATGATCACCCTCGGTGACGGCATCGAGAAGAACGGTGTCGCCGCCCATGGTCTCAAGATCCCGGCTGCCGACGCTTACCAGGAGCTGGCCGCCCGCCAGCCCCGCCGGACCGGCAACTACGCCGCCAACGGCAAGGTGTACCCCTCACTCGAGGTGGACCGCGAGGTGTGCGAGGCCATACTGGCGCTCGACCCGGCCAGCAACGGTGAGCTCGCCTATCGGGCCTTCGTTGCCGAGGAGAAGAAGACCGGTCTGGAGCTGACTGATCTGGCCGAAGGGACCCGTTCGACGCGGATCAACTTCAGCGACATTGTGGCCCAGCCCCGGCGGGTGCTCACCACCCCGACCTGGAGCGGGATCGTCAACAAGGGACGGGCCTACGCACCGTTCACCCTCAATGTCGAGCACTTGATTCCGTGGCGGACGCTTACCGGCCGTCAGCACTTCTATCTCGACCATGAGAACTACCTGGCATGGGGCGAGCATCTCCCCACCTACAAGCCCCGTCCCGACCACAACATGTTGTTGGAGACCGAGAAGAGCCAGGTGGAAGCCCAGGGCCGGATGCTCAACTACATCACCCCGCACGGCAAGTGGTCGATTCACTCCACCTACGGCGACAACCTGCGGATGATGACGCTGTCTCGTGGCAACTACCCGGTGTGGTTGAACGACAAAGACGCCGCCGACATGGGCATTACCGACAACGACTGGGTCGAGGTGTACAACGACAACGGAGTGTTCGTGCAGCGATGCACGACTTCGGCCCGGATTCCCCGCGGCACCGTGTTCGTCTATCACGCCACTGAGCGAACCGTCGGGATTCCCATCTCGCCGTTGCGCAAGCAAAGGGCCGGCATGAACAACTCGCTGACCAGAGCCCGGCTCAAACCGGTGCTGATGAGCGGTGGTTACGCCCAGTTCACCTACTTCTTCAATTACTGGGGCCCAACCGGGGTCAACCGGGACACGTTTGTGTTCGTCCGCCGCATCGACAAGCCCGAGTTCTAGGAGGGGATGCAGATGCAAGTACGCAGCCAGATGAGCATGCTCTTCCACCTAGACAAGTGCATCGGGTGTCACACCTGCAGCGTTGCCTGCAAGAACCTGTGGACCGACCGCAAGGGCGCCGAGTACATGTGGTGGAACAACGTGGAAACCCGTCCCGGCACCGGTTATCCGACCGGCTGGGAAGACCAGGGCCACTACCGTGGCGGTTGGGAGCGCTCCAAGTCGGGGGACCTGAAGCTGCGCTTGCACGGCAAAACCAAGGCGTTCGCCAACCTCTTCTACAACCGGGCCATGCCCGAGCTAGATGATTACTACGAGCCGTTCACCTTCAAGTACGAGGACCTGTTTAACGCCCCCGAAGGGGAGTACCAGCCGACCGCCATCCCGGTCTCACAAGTGACGGGCGAGCCAATCGATATCGAGACTGGTCCCAACTGGGACGACGACCTGTCGGGCTCGGACATTTACGCCAAGGCCGACCCCAGCATGGAGGGAGTCCCCGACGAGATCAGGGCGCAGCTGGAAGAGATCGAGCGGGTGGTGTTCAACTACCTGCCCCGCATCTGCAACCACTGCCTCAATCCGTCCTGCGTGGCTTCCTGCCCAAGCGGGGCCCTCTACAAGCGGGGAGAGGACGGCATCGTCCTGGTCAACGAAGACAAGTGCCGGGCCTGGCGCATGTGCGTGTCGGCCTGCCCGTACAAGAAGGTGTACTACAACTGGTCGACCGGCAAATCCGAGAAATGCATCCTGTGCTTTCCGCGGATGGAGACCGGCCAGGCTCCCGCCTGCGCTCACTCGTGCGTAGGCCGGATTCGTTACATGGGCCTGCTGCTGTACGACGCCGATCGGATCCCAACCGCCGCCATGGGGGAGAACCCCGCCGAGCTGGTGGACGCTCAACTCGACATGATCCTCGATCCGTTCGATCCGGCCGTCATCGCCGGCGCCAAAGCCGAGGGGATGGACGACGCCTGGATACGGTGCGCCCAGAATTCGCCGATCTACAAGTTCGTCAAGGAGTGGCGGATCGCGCTGCCCCTCCACCCCGAGTACCGCACCCTGGCCATGATGTTCTACGTGCCTCCGCTGTCACCGGTGGTGAGCACCGTCGAGAATGGTCTGGTCAGGCTGGACGTCGGAGACGACGACATGGACTTCGAGTTGTTCAACAATCTCGACAAGGCCCGGCTCCCGATTCAATACCTGGCCAACCTGTTTTCAGGCGGCAACGAGGACCTGATCCGCAACATCCTCCGCAAGATGTTGGCGGTCCGGATACTCAAGCGGCGCCAGAGCGTGGAGGGAGAGGTGGACGAGCAAACCGAGCGCATCCTGTCCTTCGCCGGCACCAACATCCCAGAGGCAGAGGCGATGTATCGGCTCACGACGATTCCCACCCTCGAAGATCGATTCGTGCTGCCGCCCTATCACCGGGAGATGGCAACCGAGGCGTGGAAGGACCCGCTCGATCACAAAGGCGAGACCGGCCTCGGGTACGTCCAGATTCCGATCAGGGGGGCGTGATGAACTCGTTCGAAGCGCTCGCCACCGCCTACCGGTACCCGCGGCCCGGCCACATGGAAGAACTGCAAGAAGCGGTGGCGGCCATGCCGCCGGGTACGGCCCGTCGTTCCTATCAGAAATTCACCAGCTTGATGGCTCAGCTGACGCTTTCGGAGTGGGAGGAGCTGCACACTCGCACCCTCGACCTTTCGCCCCTGTTCGCCCCCTACATCGGGTTCATCACCTGGGGTGAGAACTACCACCGGGGAGCCTTCCTGGCCTCGATGAACCGGGCCGAGTACGAAGCGGGCATCGACCCCGACGGCGAGCTGGCCGACCATCTTGACCCGGTGCTGCGGTATCTGGGCAAGGTGGAGGAACCGCTGGCGGAGCTGACCGAAGTGGTGGGCCCGGCAGTCGCCAAAATGCACAAGGCCCTCAAGAAGGCCGAGCCCAACAACCCGTACATCCACCTGTTGGCGGCAACCCGGCGGGTTGTCGACGGCGAACTGGTATCGATCGGAGGGACCGAATGAGCTGGCATGAACTCGCCTTCGTGGCCGCCCCGTATGCGGCGGTGTTGCTGGTGGTGGTTGCCACCACCTACCGGGTCCGGTACCGCAAGTTTTCGGTCTCTTCGCTCTCGTCTCAGCTGCTGGAGCGCGACAAGCTGTACTGGGGTTCGGTTCCCTTCCACTGGGGGATCCTCATCATCCTGTTGGGGCATCTGGTGGCGCTGATAATTCCGAGCAGCTTCACGGCCTGGAACTCGGTCCCGGTCCGCCTCTACGCCCTGGAAATAACCGGATTCGCCCTAGCCGCCTGGGCACTGGGAGGTCTTGTGGTGCTGCTGTGGCGGCGCTTCCAGTCCAAGCGGGTGCGGGCGGTGACCACCACGATGGACCTGGTAGTACTCGCCCTGATCGTGGCCCAGGTCCTCACCGGCATGGCAGTGGCCCTGTTCTACCGGTTCGGCTCTTTCTGGGGGCCCGAGGTGTTCGCTCCCTACATCCGCTCACTGCTGACGCTGGATCCTCGGCCCGAGTTGCTGGCCGATCTGGCCATCGTGATCCGGCTGCATGTGTTCCTGTTCTTCGTCTTCCTGGGTATCTTCCCTTTCACCCGGCTGGTTCACGTGATCACCGTTCCTCTCCAGTACATCTTCCGTCCCTGGCAGCGCCGCATTTTCGTGCAGCGCCACCGGGTTCGTTCAACGCCGTAGTCCCCGACCCCCTGGAGCACAGTAAATGACCATGCCCGCCGTCCCCGAGCCGGAGCCGCGCCTTCTCGATTTCCAACAGGAGCGCATCCGGACCCTGCATTACACGTGGATCGCCTTCTTCATGACGTTCTACGTCTGGTTCAACATGGCGCCGCTGACTACCACGATGCTCGACAGCGAGGCCTGGCTGACCGATGAGCACATCAAGGTGCTGCTCATCGCCAACGTGGCGTTGACGATTCCCGCCCGCATCATCGTGGGAGCCCTCATCGACCGGTTTGGGGCCCGGATCGTGTTCTCAGGTCTGATGGTGGTGATGGCGATTCCCACGGTCGCCTTCGCGCTCGGAAACACCTTCGTGCAGTTGCTGATCGCCCGGTTGTTCCTCAGCTCGGTGGGGGCCGGGTTCGTCGTCGGCATCAAGATGGTGGCCCAGTGGTTCCCGCCCAAGTACATCGGGCGGGCGGAAGGCTTCTACGCCGGTTGGGGCAATTTTGGCTCGGCGTTTGCGGCGATGACCCTGCCGTGGGTGGCCTTGACCGTCATGAACCAGTGGTTCGACCTGGGCGACAACTCGTGGCGCTGGGCGATGGCAATCAATGGGCTGGTGATGGCGGTCTACGGCGTCATGTACTACTTCCTGGTCAAGGACGTTCCCAAGGGCGCCAAGCTGCGTACCGCTAAGAAGACAGAGCCGATGATGTGTACCTCATACGGCGATCTCGTCCAGTACCTGGTGTGGTCGTTCCCCCTGATGGGGGCACTCGGGGTCCTGGCCTGGCGAGTCAGCAACGTCAAGATCGACGGCGACCCTGTGATCAGCGATCCGATCCTCTACCTGATCTACGCCATCCTGTTCGCCATCTACCTCGCCCACGTGGTCAAGACACTCCAGATCAACCTGCCGTATCTGAGGGCCGGGGTTCCAGAGGACGAGAAGTACCACTGGGGGAGTGTGGCCGCCCTCAACAGCACCTACTTCGCCAATTTCGGAGCTGAGCTGGCGGTGGTGTCAATGCTGCCGGCGTTCTTCGAGAATACCTTCTCGCCGCTCACCCGCAACGACGGATCCACCCTCGTGACTGCCACCGTGGCGGGGGTGGTGGCGGCTTCGTTCGCGTTCGTCAACCTGGTGGCCCGGCCGCTTGGCGGCTACCTGTCGGACCGGATGACCAACCGCAAGCGCACCATGCTCATATACATGCTCGGTATCGTCGTCGGGTTCTTCCTGATGGCATTCATAGGGAAGTGGGGGTCCGGTGTCGATTCCGACGGGCTCAGGAACGTGATTCCGATGTTCGGCGGCGTGTCGTGGCTGGTGATCGCGGTTTTTATCACAATCTTCGCCTCGGTCTTCGTCCAGGGAGCTGAGGGAGCTACGTTCGCCATAATCCCCACGATCAACAAGCGGATGACCGGCCAGATCGCCGGGATGGCGGGGGCCTACGGCAACGTCGGCGCAGTGATCTACCTGGTGATCTTCTCGCTGGTCGACGCCAGGGCCTTCTTCTTCATCCTGGCGGGCGGGGCGCTGATCAGCTTCGTCGTCACCTTCTTGATGCTCGAGGAGCCCAAGGGCGCCTTCGAAGCCACTCTCGATCATGACATGGAAGAGCGGCACGCAGAGGCCTAAACGATTCAGACAGTGACCGAAAACCCGGAGAGGAACCGGCATGGCAAATACCAATAAGGCGAGGGGTCCGGCGGATATCTACGAGTGGGACGTAGAGGACGAGCAGTTCTGGGAGACCACCGGTAAGAAGGTCGCCACCCGCAACCTGTGGATCTCCATCCCCAGCTTGCTGTGTGGCTTCGCGGTCTGGCTCTACTGGAGCGTCATCACAGTCCAGATGCTCAACCTGGGCTTTCCCTTCACCAATTCTGAGTTGTTCACGCTGTCGGCGATTGCCGGCCTGACCGGCGCCAGCTTGCGGATCCCCAGCAGTTTCTTCATCCGCATTGCCGGTGGGAGAAACACCATCTTCTTCACCACCGCTTTGCTGATGATTCCGGCCGCCGGCACCGGCTTGGCCCTGCTGTCCCAGGACACCCCGTTGTGGGTGTTCCAACTCATGGCTTTCCTCTCCGGTCTGGGTGGCGGCAACTTCGCCTCGTCCATGTCCAACATCAGCTTCTTCTATCCCAAGCGGATGCAGGGTCTGTCGCTGGGCCTGAACGCCGGGCTCGGGAACGCCGGAGTCACCACCATGCAGCTGGTCATCCCGGGGGTGATGACCGCAGGCATCTTCGGTGGTGGGTCGATGATTCTCGAGAAGACCTCGGGCACGCTGATCGGAAAGATCGCCGCCGGGACGGAGACCTGGATACACAACGCCGGCTTCGTCTGGCTGGTTTTCCTCATTCCGCTGGTATTCCTGGCGTGGTTCAGGATGAACAACATCCGAACCGAACACGTATCGCCCAACATCGGGTCGCCGGCCAACTCGTTCGCCAAGATCGCCGGCATGCTCGGCCTGGCGTTTCTGCCGGCGGCAGTCGGCCTGTTCTTCATCCTCCCCGAGCCGACCGGCCTGGGCTGGACCTGGGCCAAGTACCCGATTATCGGCCTCGTGATCTGGGCCACGGTTCTGCTGCTCAAGCAGCTGCGGGGTGACATCAAGCCCAACCTGGAGCGGCAGTTCAAGATCTTCGGCAACAAGCACACCTGGGTTATGAGCGTGATCTACACGATGACTTTCGGCAGCTTTATCGGTTACTCGGCGGCCTTTGCTCTGGCGATCCGCGTCATATTCGGGTTTCAACACATCGAGGTGGACGGCATCCTCACCCACGACCTGGTTAACCCGAATGGGCCTTCAGCCCTCACCTTCGCCTGGATGGGACCGTTCATCGGCGCCTTTATCCGGCCCGTCGGGGGCTGGATCGCCGACAAGGTAGGTGGAGCCAAGGTAACTCAATTGGTGACTATCACAATGATCGGCAGTGCCCTCGGCGTCGCCTATTTCATGAACCAGGCCTACCAGTCCGCCACCCCGGAAGACCACTTCGTGCCTTTCTTCTTGCTGTTCTTGGTCCTATTCGCAGCCAGCGGAGTCGGCAACGGATCAACCTTCCGAACCATCGCGGTGGTATTTGACAAGGAGCAGGCCGGTCCGGTGCTGGGTTGGACCTCGGCGGTGGCCGCCTACGGAGCCTTCGTGGTGCCTCAGGAGTTCGGCGAACAAATCAGAAACGCCACCCCGGAGATCGCCCTATATGGCTTCGCCATCTTCTACGCCATCTGCCTGTTTCTCAACTGGTGGTACTACCTGGGCCCAAAGGCGGAGTTCAAGAATCCCTGACTCCATTCGGTTTCTCGGCCGCGTGACGAGTTGTCTTGCATCGGTGGCCGAGAAACACGAGTGCTGCCGCCGCTGTGCGCCTATCGGACGGCCGGCGCCGCAGGCGCCTGGCCCAGCAAGTCCCCGATGACGGAAACGAGCTTCGCCGGATGCCAGATGCCCGACAATAAAGAAGCCGGGAAACGGGCTATTGGCCCCTATCCCACACCCACCCGCTGCGCGAGACATTGGGTCAGGACTCGGAAAGGAACTCATCATGCCGTTCGACAAGATTCTCATTGCAGTTGACGGCTCACCGGGTGGGTTGTCGGCTGCCCGTCTCGGGGGAGAGATGGCAGAGGGGCGCGACGCCGAGGTCCTGCTGGTACACGCAGTGCCGCTTCCGCCCATGGTTCCGGGGGTTGATCAGGCGATATCCGAAGAGACCCTCAACTACCTCGAGGATTCGGCAGATCAGGCGCTGATGGCCTGCGAGGACATCCTGGCCGAGATGAACGTCAAAGGAGACCGGGTGATCAGGGCAGGTTCCCCGGCTGAAGTCATCCTGTCGGTGGCTGAGGACCGGGGCGCAGACGTCATCGTGGTGGGTCACCGGGGATTCGGAGCCATGAAGCGGTTCATTCTCGGATCGGTCTCGTCCAAGCTGGCCCACAATGCCCGGTGTGCTCTGCTGTTGGCGCCGGTCGCCGAGCAGTAAGGCCTTCCGCCTACTATCGGTCTGTGACCGATCCATTCCTGGCCGCCGCCCTTAACGAAGCCCGGGCCGGGCTTGCCGAAGGCGGGATTCCCATCGGCTCGGTGCTGGTGATCGACGGAGAGATCGTCGGTCGCGGACACAACCGTCGGGTCCAACAGGGAAGCCCCATCCTGCACGCTGAGATGGATTGTCTCGAGAACGCGGGGCGTCTCACCGCCGCCCGGTATCGGACCGCCACTCTGTACTCCACACTTTCTCCGTGTGATATGTGCAGCGGAGCTGCACTCCTCTACGAGATCCCGCGCATCGTCGTGGGAGAGAACCGGACCTTCCAGGGTCCGGAGGACTACGTGCGCTCGCGAGGAGTGCAGCTCGAGATCGTTGACGATCAGGAGTGTGTTTTCCTGATGTCAGACTTCATCGCGGCCCGGCCCGAGTTGTGGAATGAGGACATCGGGGTGTGAGCCCCCGCCTCAGCCGGAGATCTCTTGTTCGAGCGGAGTGCGGAAACGGGGCGTGACAATTACCCCGTCTAGCCACTCCGTCAACTCTGTCGCCCGCCCGGCAATCAGGCTTCGATCGCCGGCCGTCGTATCCCCCAGGATTCTGTAATCCACCATGCCGTCCGCCCGGTGACCCCACCCGCCGACCACCCGTCCGTCCATCCACACGGTGGGGCCTACGTTGCCATTCCGGTCGAAGAGGTCGGCTCCATGATCGCCTAGATACCAGTCCCGTTCCTTCCAACCCATTGGTGTCGAGTCGAGCCCGGGCAGGAAGGTCACAACCGGCCCCTCCAGCGGCGGCGCTTCGAAGTCTCCATCGATCACCCAACCCTGGCCGCCCTCCAGTGAGACGGCTGCCACTCCGGCATCTTCCAGGGCAAGACGAGTTTCGCCCAGTGTCCATCCGGACCACCACTTGATGTCGGTGGTGGTAGCAGGCCCGAACGCGGCCAGGTAGCGGCCCACCAAATTCGCTCGCCCCACCCTGGGGTCAATGGAAGTGGGGTCGTGATCGAACCAGGTTGATGCGGCCACCCAGTGGTACTGGCTGGAGCGCCAGCTGCCGGCCGGGCGGGCTCGGACGACTTTTCCCTGCATCGCCATCACGAAGAGCAACCGTGAGGACAGGCGTGCGCGGCCGGCCCATTTTCCCGAACCGACTGCGATCTCCCGGCGCAGCTCCGGCACCACCTCGGCCAGATCGGCTGTCCGGCGAGCAACTCCATCGGCGAGAGCCGCCTCCACCCGGTCGGCCACGTCCGTCAACCAGGCTCCGACGTCGACGGCCTCGAGGTCGGCCGACAGCCACTTCTCGAGCCGGGCTCTTTCCCGCCCGGCCACTGCCCGGCCGGCAGCAGCTTGAAAGACAGGTCCATCCCGGGTGTCGACAACGAAGAGGGTCCGCCGCATCGCATGCAGCCGCCACAGCGACCGGTCCTCGAACAAAGCCCGGTCCAGATCTCCGGTGGTGAACGGTGGTTCCACCCGGGCCCAGCCGGCCAGGTAAGGCGAAGTGGGGTCGCTCGAATGCAGCGCCAGGACGCCGGCGACGGCGTCCAGCATGTCGGGTGCGCTCCGGTCCAGGCGATGCCGGTAGACCAGGCGTGCCCGGCGGGCCTCATCGCTCAGGTAGATCGGCATTGTGTGCAAGCTACCGGGCTGGATCGTTAGGCGGGGCAGTTTTGGGACCTTTGCAGGATTACCTCCAGTGCCGGCGCGGTGCGAGAATTGGTGTCAGATATCCAGGAGAACCCCCGTGGCCCAATACCCCGCTGATCTCGAGTTCGACGTCGTCCTCAAAGACGGCAGCACCGCCCGTCTGCGTCCGATCAAACCGACGGACGCCGGTGCGCTGGATGACATGTTCAAGCGCCTGAGCGCCGAGGCGGTCTATCAGCGCTTCTTCCGGGCCAAGACCCGGCTCACTCCCGAAGAGCTCGAGTACTTCACCAACGTCGATTACGAGGACCGTATGGCCTTCGTATTCCTGCATGAGGACGACATCATTGGAGTCGGACGCTACGACCGCACCAAGGGCGAGAACGATGCGGTTGCTGAAGTTGCATTCGCAGTCGACGATCAGCACCACGGCCGGGGGATCGGTACCCAGCTGCTCCAGCACCTGACCTATTACGCCCGCAATCACGGGATCTCCGAGTTCAGCGCCTGGGTGCTGCCCGACAACTACCCGATGATGCGGGTCTTCCGTAACTCTGGCTACACCCTCAGGCGCCACGTCAGCGAAGGCGTGTATCTGGTGGAGTTTCCCACTGAGGAGACGCCGGAGTCGGTGGAAGCGGAGGGAGAGCACGAGAAACGGGCGATCGCCACATCGCTGCTGCCCATCTTCTACCCGAGATCGGTCGCCGTGATCGGAGCCAGCCGCAACCCGGCCTCGATTGGTGGCCGGCTGTTCCACAACCTGCTCGCCGAATCCTTCGCCGGCGCCATCTTCCCCGTCAACCCGTCGGCTCCCGCCGTGAACGGCGTCCGTGCCTACGCCAGGGTGACCGACATCCCCGACCCGGTCGATCTGGCTTTCATCGTTGTTCCCAAGCAGCACGTGATGGAGGCCGTCAACGACTGTGCTGAGAAGGGCGTACGGGGGCTCGTTGTGATTACCGCCGGCTTCTCCGAAGTGGGAGACGGCGGCGAGGATCTCGAAGCCGAATTGCTGGCTGCCGTCCGCAACGCCGACATGCGCATGGTGGGCCCCAACTGCATGGGGGTGCTGAACACCGACGCCTCCGTCCGGCTCAACGGCACCTTTGCCCCGCTCTATCCGCCGACCGGCAATGTTGCGATGTCCAGCCAGAGCGGAGCGCTCGGCATTGCCATCCTCGACTATGCCCGCGACCTGAACATCGGGATCTCAACCTTCGTTTCGGTTGGCAACAAGTCCGACGTCTCGGGTAACGACCTGCTCCTCTACTGGGAGGACGACCCCTCCACCGACGTGATCCTCCTGTACCTGGAATCGTTCGGCAACCCGCGCCGGTTCTCTCGGCTGGCTCGACGTATCGGCCGCAAGAAGCCGATCGTGGCGGTCAAATCCGGCCGTACCACTGCCGGTACCCGGGCCGCCAGCAGCCACACCGGTGCCCTTGCCAGCGCTGACGCCGCCGTCGATGCCCTTTTCCGTCAAGCAGGCGTTATCAGAACTCACGACCTCGACGAGCTGTTCGACATCACGGCCTTGCTGGCCAACCAGCCGGTGCCGGCGGGTCGCAAGGTTGCGGTCCTGACCAACGCGGGAGGTCCGGGGATACTGCTGGCCGATGCTCTCGAGTCAATCGGCCTGATGCTTCCCGAGCTGTCCCAGGATCTCCAGAAGAAGCTGCGGAGCTACCTGAGTGCGGAAGCAACGGTTCGCAATCCGGTCGACATGGTGGCCTCGGCCGGTCCGAATGAATACAGTGCCTGCCTCACCGATCTGCTCGATAGCGAAGAAATCGATGCCGTGATCGTCATCCACATTCCGGCCGCCCCGACCGGCACGCCCGAGACTGCCGCCGCCATTCGCGACGCCAGCATTTCAAACGCTGGCAATAAGACGCTCCTGTCCGTGTTCATGCGCTCGGAGGGTCCGCCTGCCGAACTGCACAGCGACGAGTACCGGGTGCCCGCCTACCGGTTCCCCGAGTCGGCCGCCCGCGCATTGGCCAGGGCCGCCGCCTACGGAGAATGGCTGGAACGCCCGGTGGGCTCGCTTCCCGAGTTTGCAGACCTGGAGGTTGCCCGTGCCCGCGCCGCCATTGACCGTTTCCTCGGCGATGCCGGGGAGGACGGAGGCTGGTTGGAGCCCGACGACGTGGCCGAGGTGTTGAGAGCGTTTGGTCTGGCGTTGCCCCGGTCACACGTGGCGGTCACCGCCGACGAGGCCGTCGCTGTCGGTGCCGAATACGGAGGCCCGGTCGTACTCAAGGTGATATCGGAGTCTGCGCTCCACAAATCCGACATCGGGGGAGTGGCTCTCAACCTGGATGGCGAGGAACAGATTCGGGAAGGCTTCGCCAAAGTCACTTCGGTGGTCGAAGACTCCGAAGGCGTGCTGGTGCAAGAGTTCATCGCCGGAGGCCACGAGGTGATCGTCGGCATGACCGAAGACCCTTCGTTCGGTCCGCTCATCGTTTTCGGGCTTGGCGGGATCTTCGTCGAGTTGATCGGCGACGCCAGCTTCCGCATCCACCCTCTTACCGACCGCGACGCTGCCGAAATGGTGCGCGACGTCAAAGCAGCCAAGCTTCTCGACGGCTACCGGGGCGAACCGGCCGGTGATGTGCCTGCTCTGGAGGAGGCGATTCTGCGGGTATCCGCTCTCGTCGACGAGTTCCCGGAGATCATGGAAATGGACCTGAACCCGGTGAAGGTATTGGAGCCGGGTGCTGGCATCCGTGCCGTCGACGCCCGCATCAGGGTGCGCAAAGTCTCGACCGCTTTCATCCCGGGCCGCCAGGACATCCCGGCCGCGGAGTCAACGAAACCGTAGCCACGGTTTGTCAGTCCCCCAGCGAAGCTGGGGGAAGGGGGCTGGTGCCCAACACGAGACCGAGTGCTGTGTTCAAGCCCCAATCGCACCGTTCCCTCTGCGACACATTGGCATCCGCCGACGTGGGACATCGATCCGGGCCCTGTCAGTAGTCTTGGTTGAAAGGAGCAGTCATGCGAGTAGTTGATTTGATGGCGAGTGAGGTGATCAGTGTTCACCGGGAAACTTCGCTGCGGGACGCTGCCCGACTCATGGTTGAAAAGGGCATCAGTGGACTTCCGGTCACCGACGAAGACGGCAGCCTGGTCGGGGTAATCAGCGAGGGCGACTTCCTCCGCAAGGAGGTCGACCGGGGAGACTTGATGGGCCGCGGCCTGCTCGGGGTGCTGTTCGACAACCGCGATTCACTCGCCGAGGCAGAGACGGTCGGCGAAGTGATGGCCGAGAACCTGTTCACCGTCAGTCCCGATGCCACGCTGGTGGAAGCTGCCCGAACTATGACCACTCATGCGGTCAAGCGTCTTCCGGTTGTGACCCGTGAAGGCAGGCTGGTCGGCGTAATCAGTCGGCGGGACGTTGTGGCCGCTTTTACGCGGCCGGACGAACTGATTGAAGACGAAATCCGTGAGGACATCCTCCGACGCCTGCTGTTCCTGGAGCCAACGCTGCTCGACATCTCGGTGAACGGCGGGGTGGTCGAGATCTCTGGAGAACTGCCGTCTAAGACCGATGCCCGACTCCTCGAGGCCATGGTGCAGAGAACCGATGGTGTGATCCGGGCCGAGTTTGATGTGATCTGGAAGATCGACGACACCCAGGCCGGGAACGAGCCATCCAACCTACCCTGAGCCGGGTCGAGTCCGGCGGGGTGGAGATCGCGGTCTATCAATGGCCGGGTGAGTCAGGCCTCACTCTCGCCCTTTCTCATGGCACCGGCTTCTGTGCCGGGGTTTGGCGGCCTTTCATCGAAGAGGTTCGCAATTGTGGCTTCAGTGGATCGATCGTGGCCTGGGATCATCGTGCTCATGGGGGATCGAGTGAGCCGCCCCTCCCGATTGACTGGTGGGACGTCGCCCGGGATGCCGGGTCGGTGCTGACCTCACTTACGGAGCCGCTCATCGGGGTTGGTCACTCACTGGGGGCTGCTTCACTGCTGATGGCTGAGATCTTGTCCCCGGGAAGGTTCGAGGCCATTGTTGCCGTCGAGCCCATTGTGTTTCCCCCACCCTTTCAGCCGGCCGATCATCATCCGCTCGCCCAGCTGGCCCGCCGGCGCCGGCCGTCGTTTGCCGGCAAACAGGAGGCGTTGGAAAACTTCTCGCAGAAGCCGGTGTTTGCGGCCTGGGATCGCAGGGCCCTGGAGGGATACGTCGACTGTGGCCTGCTACCGGACGGAGAGGAGTGGAGCCTCGCTTGCCCACCGGAATTTGAAGCGTCCTTCTTTGCCTCGGGAGGCGCCCACGATGCCTGGGATCGATTGCCCGAAGTGCGCTTGCCCGTCCAGGTGGTGGCCGGACGGGACTCCGATACCCACCCCGCCGAGTTTGCCCGGGAGCAGACCGCCCGGATGGCAAGGGCCACCCTCGAAATTGTGGATGACTCAGGTCATTTCCTGCCCATGGAGCAGCCGGGCCGGGTGGCGGCCATTGCTGCTCAAACCATTGAGTCGATCGCCTCGTCATAGCGGGGGGCGACAGTCCGCCAGCCGAACCGCGCCCCGGCCGCCTTTGCCCCGGTTCTGAGCGCCGCCCTCGATACCGGGTCGGCCAGCAGGTCTCTGAGACGGTTCGCCAGAGTCCCCGGCTGGTAGAGGCAGGATCGCAGCGACGATCCCAGCAACTCGGGATAGGCAAGACGGTTGGGGACCAATGGAATCGCCCCGGCCGCCATTGCCTCGGCGACGGAGACCCCGAAGAACTCCTGCGCGGCGGTGCTGACGGCGATGTCGGATAGGCGAAGCAGATCGGGATACTCCTGAGGGGGAGCATGGCCTGAGTAGATGACCCGATCCGGATCACGGTCCACCAGCCGCGGCCGTAGTCGGTTGCTGTCGGAGCCGTTTCCCAGCAGCAGCAACCGGAAAGGCAGGTCGCCGAGAGCTTCGATCGCCTCGACGAAGGCGAGCGGAACTTTGTCGCCTTCCCACCGGTGGTTCCAGAGGATGACGGGTGCATCAGCGTCCCGCCGCGGCGGCTCCAACCGGGGGTCGATTTCGATACCGACCGGCAGCACCGCAGCCCGCTTCCGGCGGTCCTCGATCAGAGCATGGTCGGCTTCCACCAACCCGACGGTCCCGAAGAAGTCTTCGAGATGGAATCGGGAGTTGAAGACGGTCCGATCGGCGGCCAGAACCGACCGCCAGTTAATGGCTCCCCGCTCGAGGTCGGGCCGGGCCCGATCGTAGGTCAGCTGGTTTTCGTGCATGTACAGAAGCGTGGGGACGTCGCCCAGCCCGGCTGCTTGCTGGAATTCGGCCAGATCCATCATGCTGGAGGCGAGGATCAGGTCGGGGCGCGACTCCACTCGCGCGCCCAGCTCGGCGGCGGAGAGCCGCATGGTGTTCTTCCACCCGGCCGGCTCCCGTGTCAACAGCTGTATGTCGTGACGGGAGTGCCGCTTGAGCCCTTCGCACCAGGCCTGATGAGACCCGGCGTACCAGGGTTCGACGAGAAGAACCCGGGCTGCCACTAGGCCGAGGTCAGGCCACCGTCGACAACCAGTTCGGCACCGGTCATGAAACGGGAAGCGGGTGCGGCCAGGAAGACGGCGGGCCCCTCGAAGTCTTCGGCGGTGCCCCAGCGACGGAGCGGGGTTCGCTTGAGGAAGTAGTCGGCCGACCGTGCGTCCGTGGTCACGCCCTCGGTCATCTCGGTTACGATCCAGCCCGGAGAGAGGACGTTGACTCGAATCCCGTGGCGCCCGAGGCGGACGGCGAGGGCCCGGCCGTAGCTGAGCACTGCACCCTTGGAGGCCGTGTAGTGGGGCGCCAGGGGGAGGGCGGTGCGGGCAACGATGCTTCCGGTGAGGACGATCGATCCGCTCTCCCCTCGTTCCAGCAGATGCTCGGAGACGACGCGGGTTGTCAGGAAGACCCCGGTCAGGTTGACGTCGACTACCCGATGCCACTCGTCCAGGTCGAGGTCGGCGGGGAATCGGGCCGTGCCGCTTGTGCCGGCGTTGGCAAACAGAGAGTCGATCTTTCCCAGCGCCGCCAGTGTCTCCGCCATGGCGGACCCGACGGAGGCTTCATCGGCAACATTGCATGAGACGGCCACTGCTTCGCCACCGAGCGCCTCGAGTTCGGCGACCGCCGCCGCGTTTCGGTCGGCGGCCCGGGACCAGATCGCCACCCGCGCACCGGCCTTGGCTAGACCCCGTGCCATTCCCAGTCCGATTCCCCGATTCCCACCGGTCACCACCGTGACGTGGCCAGAGAGGTCGAATGCTTCCATGAGCGAACGATAACTCTTACGACCCCGGCCGGACTTCGTCCGGCTTGGGAGTTACTTCGTAACTCCACGTCCTACGTTCCCCGTTCGAGGGGTACTGGCCGGATTTCGTCCGGCTTGGGAGTTACTTCGTAAC
>Ga0255049_10000279_pt1 | contig 31786 bp, 8 predicted proteins | sample JV7_2_3_MG_FD_183615 | JGI IMG/M metagenome (GOLD analysis project Ga0255049, IMG submission 183615) | Seawater microbial communities from Jervis Inlet, British Columbia, Canada - JV7_2_3 | ecosystem: Environmental > Aquatic > Marine > Inlet | place: Canada: British Columbia | collected 2016-10-06 | reverse complement strand
TGGTTCCGAACACGGGCACCAGGTCGGGACCCTTGCGGATCGTGTGGCCGCCGTCGACGCCGATGCACTGACCCGTCATCCACGATGCCTCGTCGCTCAGCAGGAAGGCGACCAGCGTGCCCACGTCTCGCGGCCGGCCCACGCGCGAGATGGGCATGAGGCGCAGATATTCCTCACGCGCCGCGTCGGTGGTGGTGAGAAGCTGGGCGAGGTCTGTGTCCACCACGCCGGGCATCACCGCGTTTACGCGAATGCCGTGCTCGCCCAGGTCATCCGCCGCGCAGCGTGTGAGCATGTTGAGACCTGCTTTGGAGGCACAGTACGAGTCCATCCAGCGATGCGTGAGCGCCCCGGCGATGGAGCTGATGTTGACGATGCTGCCCCCTCCCCCAGCCTTCATCGCGCGCGCCTCGGCGCGCATGCAGCGGAACACGCCCACGAGGTTCGTATCCAGGACGTCCGCGAACTCGGCGGGGGTGGAGTTGAGGACCGTTCCCGCGCCTCCTTTACCTGCGGAGTTCACCGCCAGGTGAAGCGCGCCGTGCCGCTGCTGTACGCGGGACACCGCTTCCTCGACCGACACCTCATCGGTCACATCGCAGTGCACCCAGTCTGCGCGAGGCCCGAGCTCCTTGGCCGCCTCGCGCAGCACCTCCTCTCGGCGACCCGCAAGGACCACCCGGCCCCCGCCCTCGCTGATCTCCCGCGCACAGGCCAGTCCGATGCCGCTGCCGCCGCCCGTTACGAAGCCGACCTTTCCCTCGAAGCGCGCCATCTTCCCTCCGTAGCGATGGGTCCGGGTCGCATTGTAGACCGTACGCGCGGCGGGTGGTGCGAATCCGCCCGTGGTTTCGTAGCTTCTTGAACCCGGGGGCAGCATGGCATCACGGACGCAGCTCGAGGACAGCATGGTGGCTGTCATCAAGGCGCTCGAATATGTCGAGAAGATGCTGGAGGCCCAACCGCCACCCGTGCTGGTGGAGACTGAGACCTCTTACTCCACACTCCTTCGCGAGCTCAGGGCGTATATCGAGCAGGCCAAGCGGGAGCTCGGCTAGGACCTAGGCGCCCCAACCAGCTCTGGCGACCGCTTCCCCTCGGCCGAAGCTTGTCGACGCCGCTCCGCACGTCTGCGTCCAGGCGTGTCAACTGAATCTCTCCCGGAGGTTCTCCGATAAGGGATACCGAGCCGGGAAACGGCATCACGACACCTGACGCAAACTTGTGAAGGGCGCGCAAATCCATGGACTATGACGTCGAGACCGCCAAGGCGCGGATCCAGCGGGTTTTTCGATACCTGCAGGAGATGCATCGCGTAAGAACTCCCCCGATCGTCTGCCTGGAGGAGAGAGACTGGCTGCTCAGGCTGGATTCCTTCCGCCAGTCCCCCCACATCCAAACGGGCTTTAGCTTGAGCCCGGCGGGCCACCCGGTGGAGGACGACGGGCCCCTGGGCGAGATCATCCTCAAGGTCGGGCGACCCAAGGAAGGCGAATGCCCGCAGCCCTCGGTCGTTATTCAGAACTGGCTCAAGCCAGGCTGGGACCGGGTGGATGCCGACCCCGATTCGATCGTGATGAAGACGCAGAAGGGCCAGTCCTTCTCCGACTCGGTGGAGAGGGTCGACGCGTTCGACGAGTGGTTGGGCCGCAAGCGGGCCTGGGAGGAGGGGGAGCGCGAGGTGGTCGAGGCCCTCAGCGTTTTCTCCGACTTCTTCGACCTGCGTGCAAAGTTCGAGCGAGAGTCCGAGAAGTACCAGCTCTTCCTCGCGGATGGGATCCTGGTCGTCGATCAGCCCGGCGGAGTGGTTCGGCACCCCATCCTGCTGCAGCGGGTCGAGCTCGGCTTCAACCCGTCCATCCCGGAGTTCATGATCGTCGACTCCGAGGACAATCCGGAGCTCTACACGCCACTCCTCCGACATGTGGGCCTCGATGGGAAGGCGATCCAGGACGCCACTGACGCGGTTCACCGCGAGCACTTCCATCCGCTGGCGGCAGAGTCCACAAGCCACTTTTTGAGGGACTTTGTACAGAGGTCCTGGACCAACGGAGAGTTCTGCGAAGATGAGGAGGCCATCGAGAGCGCGTCCGGCCCCTATATCTATCGCCAGCCTCATCTGTTCCTGGGCATCCGGAACCAGGGGCTGGGCGAGAACATCGAGCGCTATATCGAGGCGCTACCCAGCTTCTCCGAATTGCCCGAGTCCCTGCTGCGCGTCGTTGGGATCGAGAGCGGGCGCGCCGCCCAGCGAGACGAGACCGCCGCGCCCATCGACCTGCTCTTGACCAAGCCCGCCAATCCCGAGCAGGAACAGGTCATCCGGCGTTTGGAGGATACCGGCGCGGTCCTGGTGCAGGGACCCCCGGGAACCGGGAAGAGTCATACCATCGCGAACCTGATTGGCCACTTGTTGGCACAAGAGAAGAGCATCCTGGTTACGAGTCATGCCTCCAAGGCCCTCACGGTGGTGAGGGAGCAGCTGGCGAAACCGCTGCGGCCACTCTGCGTGAGCGTTCTGCGAAGCGATGAGACGAGCACCAAGCAGCTCGAAGAATCGGTCACCGGCATCGTCAACTACCTGGCGTCGACGCGTGAGAAGAAGCTTGCGAAGGAGATCGGGAAGCTCGAGGAAACTCGCGCCAGACTAAGGACGGAGCAGCACGAGCTGTGGGTCGAGCTCGTGAACGCCGTCAAAGGCGAGTACCAGGAGTTCGAGGTCCTCGGCGAGAGGATCGCTCCCTCGGAGGCGGCGAAGAAGGTCGCGGAAGCCCAGGGGCAGCACGAGTGGATCCCCGGGCCGCTGCCGGAGGCTGCCGAGCTTCCACTCTCCCGGGACGAGGTCGAAGAGCTCTACTCCCTCAACAGCTCGCTGAGCCCGCAAGAGGAAGCACTCCTCGGCGGGCCCTTGCCGCCTCTTGCCACGTTCCCGAGTCCAAAGGACTTCGCGTCGCTCTACGACGAGCTGGCCGCACTCGAGAAGACCCGTCCCAAGGCGGATGACGAGTTCTGGGTGCATGACGAGCAGAACCTGGAGAGCCTCGCCGAGTTCCTGCAGGCGATGAAGGGCGCAGTCGCGCCGCTTCAGCGCGACGAGGAATGGCTGTTCGATTGTCTAGCGGCGGGTCGCAGCGGAGGCGAACGCAAGGAGTCCTGGCTGGAGCTGGCCCGTCTGATCGAGACCTGTAACCAGGAAATTCCGGATAAGGAGCCTCTCACGCTGGAGCACGGACCCGAGGTCGGCTCGGCCCGACCGCTCGATGAACGGATCCTCACTTGCCAGGCGGTCATCGAGCACCTGGAATCCGGCAAGAATTTGGGGCGGCTCTCCACGCTCATGAAGCCCGAGTGGAACGAGTTGATCCAGTCCTCTCGCGTCGAAAGCGGACCGCCCAAGACGCTGACGCACTTTCGAGCGATCCTGCATCACCTCGAGATCCGCGTTCTGCGGGAGCGCCTCACGCAGCGTTGGGAGCGCCAGATGGCGCCCCTCGGTGCGCCGACAGCGAGAGAGCTGGGGAGGCGGCCCGAGCGCAAGGCGAAGGCCTACGCCGAGGAGATCACGCGAGCTCTTAGCTGGTACGTCGAACAATGGTGCCAGTGCGAGGCGAGGATCCAGGAGATCGGACTCGACTGGGATCGGCTCTTGCGACAGAAAGCGAACGAGGAAACCGCCCGCTCCGAGCTGCACCGGAACAGGGATCTGGTGCTGAACGAGTTGGAGACGCTGATCGAGTCCAGGCAACGCTACCTGCAATGGAAGAGCCTGTCGGATATGAAGCGGGTCTGGCTCGCGTGTCTCGACGAGTTCTCCAGCAAGGATGTCATCTATCCCTTGATCAAGCGCCTGCGCAGCGGGATCAAGAAGGGGAACTACGACGCCTATTGCGAGGCCTGGGGGAATCTCGAGGCACTCATTCAGGTGCAGCCGAGCTTCGAGAGAAGGCGCGAGCTGCTCGAGAGGCTGGGGGCCGTGGCGGAGGCGTGGGCCCAGGCCATTCGCGAGCGCCAGGAGCCCCACCACGAAGGCCGGGTCCCGGGAGACTTGGACCAGGCGTGGCGCTACCGCCAGTGGGAGCAGCGCCTGGTCCAGCAGGCCAAGGTGGATCTGGATCGGCTTCAGGAGAAGCTCGATTCCGTCACGGAGACACTGCTCGAAACCAGCGCCACCTATGTGGAGAAGAAGGCCTGGTTGGCCCAGATTCGGCGAACAGGCCTGGAGCAGCAGCAGGCACTCACCGGCTGGCTCGGACTGCATAAGAAGATTGGGAAGGGCGGTGGAAAGCATGTGCCGCGCTTGAAGGAGGAGGCGAAGCGGACCCTGGCCCAGTGCCGCAGCGCCGTCCCCGTATGGATCATGCCGCTCTCCCGAGTCGCCGAATCCTTCGACATGGCAACCACTCGCTTCGATGTGGTGATCCTGGACGAGGCGAGCCAGAGCGACGCACTGGGGCTGGCCGCCTTTGCTATGGGGCGTGAGGTCGTGGTGGTGGGAGACCACGAACAGGTTAGTCCCTACGCCGTGGGACAATCCACGGACCGGATCCACGCGCTGATCGATGAGATCCTTACCGACATTCCGAACAATCAGCTCTACGACGGCAAGACCTCGGTCTACGATCTGGCGAGGCAGTCCTTTGGCGGGACGATCCGCCTGCTGGAACACTTTCGCTGTGTGCCCGACATCATCCAGTTCAGCAACCAGCTGTGCTACGGGGGCGAGATCAGGCCTTTGCGCGAGGCCTCTGCGAGTCGGGTCACGCCGCATCTGGTGGCCCACCGGGTCAAGAACGGAAAAGAATCGAACGGGATCAATCGCAACGAAGCGCTCGAGGTCGCGTCCCTCGTATCGGCCGTCTGCAGGCTCGATGAGTACGAGAACTGCACGATCGGTGTCATCTCCATGGTGGGAACGGATCAGGCCCTCTACATCGATTCTCTGCTACGCAAACGCCTGAAGGTCTCGGAGTACCAGCAGCGGCGGATCCTGTGTGGGAACGCATCCCAGTTCCAGGGCGACGAACGAGACATCATCTTTCTCTCGATGGTGAACTCACCCTCCGACGGTCCCCTGTTCATGCGCCAGAGGGACGACGTCCGGAAGGTCTTCAACGTCGCCGCCAGTCGAGCTCGCGACCAGCTCTGGGTCGTCCATTCGCTGAAGCCGGGCCGCGATTTGAAGGCCGGAGATCTTCGGCTTCGGCTGATCTCCCACGCCGAGGACCCGGCCGCCCTACGGCCGCAGGTGGATCGCGAGAGGAAGAAGTTCCGCTCGGAGCTCGAGAAGGAGGTGTTCTGGAATCTCTCTCAGGCCGGCTATCAGATCGCCCAGCAGTATATGGTGGGTGAGTGCGTGATCGACATTGTCGTGGAGGGAGAGGGCGGAAAGCGCGTCGCCATCCAGTGTGATGGAGATCGGACCCAGTCGATGGAGTCGATCGACGAGGAGATGGAGCGTCAGCTGACGCTTCGACGCCTGGGTTGGGACTTCCTTCGTGTGCGCGGGTCGGAGTTCTTCTGGCAGCGCGAGAAGGTGATGAAGAAGCTCCAGCGGCGGCTCGAAGAGCTCGAGATCGCCCCCGTGGGGCCGCAGACGAAGCCCGAAGGTGCGAGCGACGAGGGCGAGTCGCTGCACAAGACGGTCATCCGCCGCGCCGAGCTGATCCTAAGCCGCTGGAAGGATATCCCGACCACGTCATCGATCCGGAGCGAGACCGTCGACTAGCGCGTCCGAAGCGCGCCGGATCGAGCTTAGGAGTCCGAGTCCGGGTCCGAACCCGAATACTTGCTACTCACCTTTTCGAGCCTTGCGAGCTGCTTCTGTGTGAGCTTCACGCCGGCGCTCGTAATCTTTGCCATTGCGGCTCGTTTTCCGTCCGCGAGCTTCTCTTTAACAACGTTTCCCTGTGAAGCAGCCTTTTTCGACACTCTTTTTGCCACTCGTCTTGCGATCCGCTTGCCTGCTTCACTCACCTTATCTGTGGCTGCTCTCGCATCATCGGATATCAGCTTCTTCGGCATGTGCATCGGCTCCCAGGGCACTAACCCGGCTTGAGCTATCGGCCCGGCTGCAGCGGACCTGTAGCTCGCCAGGAGCGGTTATTTGAAGTAGTAGCGGACCCCAAAGGAGGACCTCCAGAGCCATGTCGTGTCGGGCGAGACATCGAGAACCGGCACGAACTCGACGAACGCGCCTACTGGAGCCTCCCTGAACCGGTAGCTGAGGCCCACGGGAAAGCGGATCCCCAGGTCGACGTCATCGTCGAAGACCTTGCCTGAAGTGAGGTCCTTAATTTTCATCCGGGCGCCAATTCCGTAGTACACGGAGAGCCGGCTGCGTGCGGCTCTCGGCACTATCTCTCGCAGCAGCTTGAAGTTGTGGAGCAGATAGTCCGCCTGAACTCGAAGTATCTCCTTGCTGTCGAACGAGTAGGCGCCGGCAGCGACGATGGCCGTGGATCCAGTGAGCCACTTCTTGGCGGTGATCCCGGTCGGCTCTCCGACCACCATGCCGACGCCGAAACCTTTGCCTTCGGCGTGGACGATGTTCGCAAAGGGGAGAAGAACGAGTAACGCTATAGGGATGAGCCTGGACATGGGGGGTCCTTTCGTGGCTGAGGGTTGCCCGAGTGACGGGTCTGTCTGGTAGAGATCTGTAGACGTGCCATTCGCCAGGTTATGTCGGAGATTGGCAGTGAACTCTTGAGAGCGCAGTTCCGCGCGCCGGACCCGCGCTGGGACCTGATCACGTGCGATTGCCTGGGCTCACGCGCACGAGCTGCGGATTTGTTGCTGCCGGATGAGGTCAGAGGTTGGCGATCGAGCGCCATTCGGAGGTGGAGTACTTCCATCGCACGCTCGCTGGAACCAACGAGTTCCAGCGAGCGTGCTGATGGAGGAGTTCGGAAGGCGTATCGCTAGGGCCAGATCTCGTCGATTTCCTCGTCGTTCAGCCGATTGGAGCGGTGCGAGCCCCCGACATCCAGGTACCAGCTGTCGGCGATCTTGCTGGCGGAATCAAAGCCCGGGTACTGGCTCAGCGGACGCGGCACCAGGAAGTCGACGCTTCCGTTGTTGATCCAGGCCGACGCACGGGTCACGTCCCCATCGATCACCACCAGTGAATCGTTGAACCGTGCCTGGTTGTACCAGGAATCCAGCGCGATGGCGGTCCGGCTACCCACGATCGAGAAATCGTGAATCCGCACGAACTCGATCCCGGACATCCCCACGTGCGTACGGTCCGCATGGGGGAGATTAATGTTCAGGCTGTCGACGCTGAGGCTGTAGGTGGAGTAGAGCTCTCCATCGCCTCCGGTGTGCAGGTAGGTGCCGTGATTAGGGCCGGCATCGGTATATACGACGACGGCGCCCTGGAAGGTATTCTCGAGATCGACCGCAGTGATGTTCCGGATAAAGACGTCTCCGGGGTGGCCTGCCACCGTGATGGCCGATCCACCGTCACCTCGAAGGTCTCGAATCGTCACGTCTTCGATGAGCAGCCGCCCGTGGCCCGAGGGTTGGGGCGTCTGAGCGCCGGACTCGAATTCGTCCCAGTTGGCCGGGTTATTGGTGTCAAAGGCCCGGTTGACGATCTGGATCGCCGTGCGGGTCGAGCCGTTGTGCTCGATGCCCTGGAAGTAGGAATCTCCCTGCGGGCTGTCGACGTAAATGGCGTGCTCGAGCACGGGATCGAAGCTGCAATTTCGGAAGTCGTAGCGACCGAGGGCGCGAATACGAACGCCCCACTTGTAGCCGAAGCCCTCGAAGGCCCCCGTCGCAAGCTGCTCTTCGGAGGCGGCGAAATGGACGTCGTAGAAGCGGATGATCCCGAACCTCTCGCCCTTACCTCCGCCTACGGCCATGTTATAGCGTGCCTCGATGGTGAGGTTCTCGAAGCGTGCATCCTCCACCCCACCGTGGACCGTGCCGTTGTTCATGCGGTTCCGGAAGCCGAGCTCGCCGATCTTGGCATCGGGCGTCATGCCGACAATGCTGAAGCGCATGGGGACCGGACCCCAGTGAGCCACGTAACCCTTATTGTCCGAGTCGCCCGCACCGATCTGCATGCCGTCGCCGCGAATCGGACCGTAGATGCCGAAGACCGGATCGGAACCCGGTGTGGCAGCTCGAAGAGCGGTGATCAGAGGGTAGTTTCCGCCCGAAAGTACCTCGTCATCCTCGGCTCCAGGACCGTTGAGAACGACAACCTGGTGCGGGTAGACCTCGATGTTGACCGGACCCAGCGGCTTTCTCGGCGGCGGCCGGAAGCTCTCGTGCATCGGGTTGGGGACGAAGGTGCCAAGATAGGTGGTGACGCCCTGGACCCAGGTGTACGCGGCGACCCTCAACGAGCTGTTGACGGACTTCATTGGGTAGGTGGCCTCGAACATGCCGTTGGCATCGGCGCGGAACACTTTCGCGATGCTGGCCCCGTTGTTCAGCGCCTCTCCCGCGTGACTCGCATCCTCGATGCGGTTCGGCAGGATGAGCAGCGGCAGGTACGCGTTCGGTGCGACCGGCCCGATTTCGAGCGTGGCCATGCCGCCGGAGCGGGTCCAGCGGAGGAGCTCGTTTTCCGCTTGTCCTAGAGCCTCAGTAGCCGGCAAGCCCAGCCAGGCCAAGCACAGTAGACAGTACGCCATTCGACTTCTCATCAGCAGCATGCAGTCCTCCGCATTTGCTCGAGATGCCAGTAGTCCCCCCTTGCTCGAGCGACAAAATGATGTGCAATTCCCATACCCTGGCCTGCGAACCGTCAGCATTAATGGCAGACGCGTCGGTTTTCAAGGGGTCACGGGCGAGAGACCGAATGTCTTTCCGTGCAGATCGGCCATCAGCTGCCGACCTCACGGGGTGTAGCTGGAGCGCCCCCGTCCTCGTCCTGTACGTGCCGGGGCCCGAGCGGTGACGACAATTGACGTCACATTAGGTCAGATCGCGTCACTTTCGGTCAGCTTGGGACGTACGCGTCGAGCTAGTAGAGCTGTCGCCAGAAGACGAGCTCGATCGGTGGCGGCGGGTCGGCCGGTATGTCCAACTGGATTAGGGCCCCGGTGGAGGTCCGGCCCACGATCTGGACCTTGTCCTTCGAGATCGTGATGCGCGGATCGCCCGGCACGCCCGGACCGACGTACAGCTTGCGCTGGTCATTGCCCGCTGCAGCCGCCGAGTCGAGCAAACCGCCCGCGTTGCCCAGGTTGAAGACCCAGACGTTGCTGGCCCCGCTGCTCACGCCACCACAGGGACCGAGGGGGGCGCCGGCGCCCGCGGGGTCGTAAGCGAGCGTGATCAGGATCCCGGCGAACAGCACGTGGTTCGTGATGAACTTCTCACCCTCCGGGGCCTTGATGAAGTAGCCATCGTCGAAGGGATCGGGGTCCGTCGCCAGGTTCGACACGTCGTTGAGCCCCCGTGTCACGCTGCCCACCAGCGTGTGGCCCTCCCCGATCGTGACCCAATTCGTGAGCGGATCCTCGGGATCCAGCCCGAGCGGCGTACGATCCCAGACCACCCAGAAGCGGTTGTTGTCATCGTCCGCCGCGTCTCCGATGTAGCCGAGGTTGGTGCGCTCGCCACTGCCGAAGGCGAGCACGAGCTCCCCGTTCAGGTAGGTCGCCACGGGCGGGAAGAAGATGCTGTGGTGGTGGGTGCCCCCGGCTCCGAGCGTCGCAGGATCCGACTTGAACAGGAGCCCCACCGGCCAATTGTCCATGAGGCCATCGCTGAGGGCCGTGTCCTCGCCCACCTTAGAGATGTCCCAGCGCCACATCTGACCGCCGAGATCCCCCACGTAGACCACGTCCGCGAAGCCATCGAAGTCGAGGTCGAGCACCGCCGGCGAGCTCGGGATCGAGAAGCGCATCTGGTTGAGCGTCTCCGTCGGATTCGCGTCGTAGACGACCTGGCCAATCAGCTCTCCCGTGTCCATCGCTACCATGAAGATGCCCTTGCTCGCATCCGACCAGGAGGCGCTGCCCGGGTCCGAGACGTAGGCGGCCACGCCGGGATCACCATCCTGGCGGTAGCCACCGCCGAAGATGGCTACCCACTGCTCGCGGCAGGGCCCGTCGTCGGTCGTGATCTTGCCGCAGAAATCGGCCGATCCCGTCTTGAGCTTCACACGCGTGATCACGGCCTCGGACCAGGTGTTGCCGATGGGAATGTCTGTCTCGTCGAGCTCCCAGAGCAGCTCGGGATACTTCGAATCCCCGGGATCCGACACATCGAGCGCCAGGTAGCCGCTGTCGCCGTCCTTCATGCCCACCACCAGCGCGGTGGCCCACTCGGTCGGCTCCTTGCTCGTGTCCGCCCCATTCTTCGGGATCCAGATGTCCGCCGCAGAGGGGCTTCCGTCCACGTAGTAGTACTGGCGCGGGTTGTTGATCGGGATGTACTTGAGCGTGTCTGTCAGGAAGCTCGGGATGTAGCCGAAGTCCTCCTCGCCTGTACCGAGATCGTAGTAGCCGTTCTCGGTCTCGGGCGTGGCCGGGTTGTCGCCGACGTTGAACGAGCCCGCGTTGAAGGCGTGCAGCATGCCGTCGTTGGCCCCCACCATGAGCTTGCGATCGCGGTATTGGTGGGTGGCCCAGAAGGAGAGCGGATCGTTGGGCGGGCCGAAGCCGTCCTCCCCGATGAGGAAGGATGACGGGGGCCCGATCTGGATGGCGCCCGAGTGAAAGATGTCACCCAGCACGGCATTCCGTAGCTCGCCCGTGTCGCCGTCGGCGTCGGCGTCGAAGGTGTCCTGTCCCCAGATGAAGTCGATCAGCCCGTCGCGCAGGGCGTTCGTGTTGGCGAAGCTGATCGTGGGATAGTTCGGGTACAGCACCAGATCCGCGTTGGTCAGGGCGAGGTCGGCCGCGCTGACCTTGTTCGTAGCGAAGTCCTCGCGCAGGGCCGTGGGGACGTATTTGGTCGTGTACAGCTTGCGCGTCGGATGCGAGCTCTTGGCGAGCTCGACACCCGCGTCCCAGAAGGGATTGGGCGGGTCGTTGAAGAGGCCGCTGTTCGGATCGAGCGCCGGGTTTTGGTTCTTGTCGAGGATCACGAGCTGGGTCGAGATGCGGAAGGCCTGCAGGTGTCCGGCCCAGAAGGCCTCGTCGCCGCTGGGATCGAAGGAGGCCACGAAGAAGCCGTCCGTGAGCGCCGTCTGGAAGGCCGTCACAGAGGGCGCCGCAAACGAGAAGTTGCCCTCCATGGTGGTCGCTGTGAGCTGGGCGAGCGCGTCGTAGAGCGTCTGGTAGTCGGTCGCGTCGAAGAAGAGTCCGCCCCCGTTGGCGGACGCTGCGATGAGCGAATCCCTTCCCGCGCCAGTCAGGTCGTAGGCGATGTTGTGGACCGTGATGTTCTGCATCCCAGGGATGCCAGGCGCGAAATCGTAGCGGTTCATCGCGTACGCGACATCGTCGATCCAGTCGAGGAAGCCCCAATCGTTACGCAGAGGGGGGGAAGGGCAGTCCTCGCCCATCATCGGCCGGTTGGCGGCGTCGAAGCCGCACTGGAGGCCGCAGGTCTCGACCCCGTCCGCGTCCGCGTCCCCGATCGTGGCGCAGAACTGAGTCGCGTCCGAGAGGGTGGGATCCGCCGGACAGGTGCCGACCGGAAAGCACCACTGGGTGCCGTTGTCCTGCCAGGGGACGTACTTGCCCATGTCCACGGGGTCCGCTTCGCCGTCGGAGAGGTTGATGATCACGTTTGAGCGGCAGTCGTCGACGATGGGACTCGGGGCCGGCGGCTCGATCTGGCCGCTGGGCGGGGGCCAGCTCGTAACGGGCAGTCGAACCGGCAGGGTCCCGTAGAGGGGGAGGGTTCCCCACCCGTCCGTACCGGCGAAGTAGCGGCCGACGTCCGTGAGCGAGGAGCCGTTGGGCGTCCCCCCCGCGTTACTGCCTATTGCGTAGGCATCCAGCACGCTGAGGATGCTCGCGGTGTTGCCAGGAGCGATTGGAACCTTGAGCAGCCCGCCCCAGTTCGTCCGGTCGAACTGGAAGAGGCCGAAGCGCACGTTCTCGACGTACCCAGCCCCCGACCCGTCCGGCGGGTTCACGCTCAAGATGATGTCCCGTATGGCGTCCCGGGCCATCTCCCACTTCTTCTTGGGGCAGGCCGCGCACCCTGCCGAATCCCACTGCATCGATTTGGAGGTGTCGAGCAGGATCATGATGTTGGGCGCGGCGGCATTGGCACTGAAGGTGTTGATGTCGGTTGAGATCGCTTGCGCACGACCGGTTGCCAGCAGCAGCAGCGCCGCAACGAGCAGGACCAGCGGGCGTAATCTTTGCGGGGTTTTCATGCCGTCTCTTGGTGAGAGCAAGAAGCGTTCCGCTCCCGATCGACCGCTTCTCTTGCAGTTACGCCGGACCGCTGCATGCGGGAGATCGGAAAGAGTTGCGCTGCAAGAAAAGTTTGCAGAGGGGGGGCCATCAGCTAACCGCTACGCTCTCAGTAGAGCTGCCGCCAGAAGACGAGTTCGATCGGTGGCGGCGGGTCGGCCGGTATGTCCAACTGGATAACGGCCCCGGTGGAGGTCCGGCCCACGATCTGGACCTTGTCCTTCGAGATCGTGATGCGCGGATCGCTCGGCACGCCCGGACCGATGTACAGGTTGCGCTGGTCATTGCCCGCTGCAGCCGCCGAGTCGAGCAGACCGCCCGCGTTGCCCAGGTTGAAGACCCAGATGTTGCTGGCCCCGGCGCTAGCGTTAGTGCAGGGGTCGCCGTCGTCGACATCGCCCCCGGGATCGTAGCTGAGCGTGATCAGGATCCCGGCGAACAGCACGTGGTTCGTGATGAACTTCTCACCGTCCGGGGCCTTGATGAAGTAGCCATCGTCGAAGGGATCGGGGTCCGTCGCCAGGTTCGACACGTCGTTGAGCCCCCGTATCACGCTGCCCACCAGCGTGTGGCCCTCCCCGATCGTGACCCAGCCCGTGAGCGGATCCTCGGGATCCAGCCCGAGCGGCGTACGATCCCAGACCACCCAGAAGCGGTTATTGTCGTCGTCCGCCGCGTTTCCGATGTAGCCGAGGTTGGTGCGCTCACCACTGCCGAAGGCGAGCACGAGCTCCCCGTTCAGGTAGGTCGCCACGGGCGGGAAGAAGATGCTGTGGTGGTGCGTGCCCCCGGCTCCGAGCGTTGCGGGATCCGACTTGAACAGGAGCCCCACCAGCCAGTTGTCCATGATGCCATCGCTGAGGGCCGTGTCCTCGCCCACCGCGGAGATGTCCCAGCGCCACATTTGACCGCCGAGATCCCCCACGTAGACCACGTCCGCGAAGCCGTCGAAGTCCAGGTCGAGCACCGCCGGCGAGCTCGGGATCGAGAAGCGCATCTGGTTGAGCGTCTCCGTCGGATCCGCGTCGTAGACGACCCGGCCAATCAGCTCTCCCGTATCCATCGCCACCATGAAGATGCCCTTGCTCGCATCCGACCAGGAGGCGCTGCTCGGGTCCGAGACGTAGGCGGCCACGCCGGGATCGCCATCCGGGCGGTAGCCACCGCCGAAGATGGCTACCCACTGCTCGCGGCAGGGCCCGTCATCGGTCGTGATCTTGCCGCAGAAATCGGCCGATCCCGTCTTGAGCTTCACACGCGTGATCACGGCCTCGGACCAGGTGTTGCCGATGGGGATGTCTGTCTCGTCGACCTCCCAGAGCAGCTCGGGATACTTTACATCCCCGGGATCCGACACATCGAGCGCCAGGTAGCCGCTGTCGCCGTCCTTCATGCCCACCACCAGCGCGGTGGCCCACTCGGTCGGCTCCTTGCTCGTGTCCGCCCCATTCTTCGGGATCCAGATATCCGCGGCCGAGGGGCTCCCGTCCACGTAGTAGTACTGGCGCGGGTTGTTGATCGGGATGTACTTGAGCGTGTCCTGCAGGAAGGCCGGGATGTAGCCGAAGTCCTCCTCGCCTGTGCCGAGATCGTAGTAGCCGTTCTCGGTTTCGGGCGTGGCAGGGTTGTCCCCGGCATTGAACGAGCCCGCGTTGAAGGCGTGCAGCATGCCGTCGTTGGCCCCCACCATGAGCTTGCGATCGCGGTATTGGTGGGTGGCCCAGAAGGAGAGCGGATCGTCGGGCGGGCCGAAGCCGTCCTCCCCAAGGTGGAAGGACGGCGGGGGTCCGATCTGGATGGCGCCCGAGTGAAAGATGTCACCCAGCACGGCATTTCGTAGCTCGGCCGTGTTGCCGTCAGCGTCGGCGTCGAACGTGTCCTGTCCCCAGATGAAGTCGATCAGGCCGTCGCGCAGGGCGTTTGTGTTGGCGAAGCTGATCGTGGGATAGTTCGGGTACAGCACCAGATCCGCGTTGGTCAGGGCGAGGTCGGCCGCGCTGACCTTGTTCGTAGCGAAGTCCTCGCGCAGGCTCGTCCCGACCACCTTGGTCGTGTACAGCTTGCGCGGCGGATGCGTGGTCTTGGCGAGCTCGACACCTGCATCCCAGAAGGGGATGGCCGAGTCCTTGAAGAGGCCGCTGTTGGGATCAACCGCCGGGTTTTGGAGCTTGTCGAGGATCACGAGATCAGGCGAGATGCGGAAGGCCTGGACATGTCCCGGCCAGAAAGCCTCGTCGCCGCTCGGCTCGAAGGACGCCACGAAGAACCCGTCGCCGAACGCGCTCTGGAAGGTCGATACCGAGGGCGCCGCAAACGAGAAGTTGCCCTCCATGCTGACCTGTATGAGTGCGGCGAGCGCATCGAAGAGCGACTGTTGGTCTGTCGCCTCCAAGAAGAGTCCACCTCCGTTGGCGGCCGTCGCGATGAGCTTATCTCGCCCGGACCCGGTCAGGTCGTAGGCGATGCTGTGGACGGTGATGTTCTGCATCTCGGGGATGCCGGGCGCGAAGTCGTAGCGGTGCATCGCGTACGCGACATCGTCCGCATAGTCTTCGTGGTTCATAGACGCGGGACAGTCTTCATCCATGAGCACGGGGTCGCATACCGCTTCGCAGTTGTTCTCCACCGAATCGTTGTCCGCATCCCCGATCACGGTGCACCAGTTACTGGCGCCCCAGGGCTCCACGGGCCAGTCCACGTACTTGGCCATGTCCGTGGTGTCCGCCCTCCCGTCGGACAGAAGGATGACCGAATTTTCGCGGCAATCGAGATCGATCGGACTCGCCCACGCGGGCTCCAAGGGTTGCAGCGACCAGTCAGGAGTCTGGTTTCCATTCGGGAAATGAGTCGGGAGGGTCCCGAATAGGGGGAGGCTCTTCGGACCGTTGGGGTCTTTCCACGCGTCCGCACCGGCGAAGTAACGGCCCACGTCCGTGAGGGCCGACGCAATCGGCGTGCCCCCCCTGATGTCGGGGTTGCCGGCATTCGCGTTCATGTTATCGATCGTGCTGAAGAGGGTCGTCGTATTCCCGTCCGCGATCTGAACCATGGGTCGGCCGCCCCAGTTCCTGACATCGAAGTAGAAGAGCCCGAAGCGCACGTCCTGGCTGTACCCCGCCCCGTTCGGTGGATTGAACCGCGCGACGACGTCGCGGACGGCTTGCTGGGCCATGATCCACTTGGGGTCCGTGCAGCTCCCGCAGCCGACCGACTGCTCCTCCATGGATATGGAGGTATCGAAGAGGATCATGATGTTGGGAGGCGCGCCGGAGGAGCTGAAGGTGTTGATGTCGGTCGAAATGGCGTGGGCACGACCGGACGGCAGCAGCAACGCCGCCATAACGAGCAGGACCAGCGGGCGTACTCTTTGCGGGGTTTTCATGATGTCCCCTGTTGAGAGCAAGAAGCGTTCCGCTCGCGATCGACCGCTTCTCTTGCAGTTACGCCGGACCGCTGCGTGCGGGAGATCGGAAAAAGTTGCGCTGCAAGAAAAGTTTGCAGAGGGGGGGCAATCCGCTAACCGCAACGCTCTCAATACAGCTCGCGTACGTAGATGACGGCGTTGCGGCCCGAGTAGATGCCGAATGTGGCCCGGCCCGTGGGGTTGTCGTCGTGGCTGGAGTCGCCGTCCCAGTCGTAGTAGAGCCACTCCAGTCCCGCACCGGTCGCTGTGGACAGGTCCACCGTGATATCGATGTATCCGGTGTTGCTCATTCCCGGCTTCGCGAAGGAGAGCCCCGGGTCTCCGAGCAGGAAGGGAGTGAAGGCAACCGCAGCGCTCGAGAGCGCGGGCGGGCTCTGAGTGAGATTCAGGTCGGTAGCGGGGTCGATCGAGGAGCAGACATCGTCCGTGTTGTTGATCCAGTACGTATTGCTGTCGTAGTACTGGGCCTGGATGGGGACGGGGAGATCCTGCAGCTCCGTGCCGTGGGCATTGATGACCACCAGGCGCCCGAAGCGCATCTGCTTGCCGCCACTGAAGAGGATCCCGCCTCCGGCCGTGGCGGCTCCGAAGTCGACCGGGTTCGCGCTGGATACCACGCTATCCGTGTCGGCCACATTGATGCGCAGGCGGATGTCCGCATCGAAGGGAACCACCGGGTTGCTGCGCGTGAAGGCGAGTCCGCTGCCGGAGCTGAAAGTCAGTGTGGCGGTGCCGTTGCCGTTGTCCACGATGGCCGGGTCGCCGCTCGGCGCGGGCAGGCCGCTGATATCGAATGTGCCCGCGAAGGCGGTGTAGTTGGGGTCGCTGAGGCTGGCGCTGCTGAGCTTGAACCAGCTTCCTTTGTAGTTCTGCGTGGTGCCGCCGCTCGCGTTCTGGGCGGTGACGGTGAGTACCGGCGGCGTGCTGTAGCCGAAGATCTGGCCTAGATAGCTGAAGCCGCCTGCGCTGCACGCGGCCCCAAACGCGGGCGTATTCGTGGCCACCCCGAAATCCGTGGGCGTGAAGCGGCCCACGTGGCCCGAGCGGCCCAGGATCTTTGCGCTCTCGGTCGTGCCGATTCCCAGGTAGTCACCATCGTTGATGCTGCCCACGATCTCGATGATCCCCACGTCGTCGTAGTGGACATTCGTCGGGTTCGCCGTCCCCGCGCTGAAACCGCCAAGACTGGTGGTGCCGGCCAGCGGAGGATCGTTGCCCCCCGCGGGCGCGAACAAGCTCGAGGAGAGGGCGATCCCCTCTCCGCCCGGGGACTCCTGGCCGAAGCTGAGCGCGCTTGCGTTGTTGGCGAGGTTCGCGTTGTTGGTGGCGTCGGTGTCTCCGTGACCGTCGGCCTGGCCGTCGTTGTCGGCGTCGTCCGCGGCCTCCCACAGGACCGCACGCGCGCCAACCATGAAGTCCGTGCCGGCGCCCGTGAAGATGGGACCGCTGGGGTTCGTCGCCGCCGGGTTCCCGGATGGCGTCATCTCGAACGCGAAGGGCCGTACGATGAAGAAGTTGCTGCCGCCCAGCATGTTCTCGCCCGAAGGGCTCAGGGTGTAGCGCGCAATGAGCTGGATCTTCCCCACATCGGGATAAGAAAGGACCAGCGTCGCGGTCGAATCGGAAGCACCTCCGAAGTTAAGCGAGACACCCGTGTAGTCGAGCAGACCCTGGCTCGCGCTATTCTCCTCGATCGAGACTCCATTGACGCTCAGCCGCTTGTAGGTGCAGCTCGACGGGTTGATGCACTTGTACCCGAGCTCCACGGTATTGGAGCCTGTCAGGAACGCCTCGCAGGCGCCGGTCTCGTCATTGGTCCTCACCGACTGGAGCTCGATCGTCTGGGCGCCGGGCGCCACATCGGACGGCTTGCCCCCGATCTGGTTCCCGATCGTATTCTTCACCCCGTCGCCCAGGAAGACGAAGCCCGAGCTGGCGAAGACGAGGTCGTCATCCTCGGACGCCGTCTCGCTGTAGATTCCATCGGTCAGATTGATGTTGGTCGTCTCCACGTACGTGTCCCTGAGTCCCAGAATCACCTCGCCGTTGTCGAAGGGCGAGAAAGTGTAGGTGGCGCCGCCGTTGCCCGAGTTGCTGAGGCTCCCCGAGCCCGCTACCAGCGACCAGTCGCCGTGGGCGCTCGAAGTCGAGAGCGTGATGGTGGACGTGTAGCTTGCGAGCCGGTTGTGGGTGGAGCCGTGGTACGTGATCGTGATGTTTTCCGCCTGGCAATTGATGCCGGTCCCGTCATGGGTGAGGCTGAAGTGGCAGACCGCGCCCGTGGCGCTCGACTCGTCCGCTCCGAGGTCCCAGCCCGAGCATATCTCGCTGGATCGAGTATCACCGTCGATGTCATCTGCGAAGGAGCCGGAAAGATCCAGACCCGTACCCAGCGCGGCGTGTCCGCTGGTCTCGAGGTGGAAATCCTCGGAGCCGGGCGTAATCGAGACGAAGAGGTCGTCCAGGTTCGCGGGCGGGGCCACGTTGTTGCCCTGATAGGCCGAAGGGTTGAAGCTGCTGGTGGTCGAGAACATGTTGTTCCCGAAGTAGGCAACCCCATCCTCTAACTTGACGTCCGAAGCGCTCGGGACGCCGTTGCCGACCGAGATCGTGTTGCGCACGGAGGTCGTGTTGGTACCGGTGGGGTCCTGAATACCATTGCCGATCATGCCGTAGACGGTCACGCTATCAATGGTTCCGGTCGAGCCGTTCGTGACCCCGACACCCGATCTGCCGTCGTAGAAGATCGAGTTCCGGACGCTGAACGACGCCCCCGACGCACGTACGCCGTAGCTGCAGCCGTCGTAGTCGTGGATCAAGAGGTACTGGAGAAGAGCGTTGTCGCCCCCGGCGTTCATCCTTATGACATCGTAGGTGGTGCTATCATTGCAGTTCGTGACCTGGAGCCATTCGATCTGGGTGTACCCATCGGCAACAGTGAAGATATGGTCAGCGACCCCTCCCTGCGCGTCGACCAGGACGCCCGCTCCTGCAACACCCGCATGCCGTTGGCCCTCGGCCACGGTGATCTTCATGAAGTGGGTGCTGTCGGTGGTGGAGCCATCGATCGTCGCGCCCGCGCTGAAGTCGCCGTCGTCGTAGGCCACGCCCACCTCGAAGCGATCCTCGGCCACGAGAGCTCCGTCGCGGTCGTCCTCCCAGGCCTGGAAGGTGTTGTAGGCGCGCTCGATCGTGTAGGGGAAGTTCGTGAACGTGCCTGTGGCCGTCCCCTGGATCGTCACCTGGCTGGCCGAGTCGCGGGACACGATGTGGTGGGTTTCCGCTGGGACACACCCACCGGTGCAGGTCACGAGCACGTTGTCGAACTCGCTGTCCGTCTGGGTGATGGCGGACATGCCCACGGTGCCCGTAGCGTAGGTCGCATCGGTCACATCGAACTTCAGCACGTCGTCTATGTACGCCTTGATGCTGGTGCCGCTCAGCACGACCTTGAGCGTGTACCAGGTCGTCAAGCTGTTGACCTGTCCGGCACTCGCGCCGTTGTTGGAGATCGGCGTTGCCAGATCGGTCCCCGCCCCTGCGACCACCTTCTGGAGCTTGAGGTCCCAGTTGCTGTTGTTTCCGAACTTCTGCGTGAAGCGGTAGTAGTTGTTCAAGTCCTGCACGCGGAAGGTTAAGCGGGAGCTGTCATCGTCGATGGACTTGACGTCCACGCTGTACGTGTAATCCGCCCAGCTCGCGCCCGGATCGGCCGTGTAGTGCATACTCGTATCCACTCCGGTCGAGGTCTGGAAGACGCCCCCCGTCTCGACCATGGCGATGCCCTGAATCATGGTCCAGTTCGTGATTACACTGTCGGCGAAATCGTCCGAGAACGGCAACCCTGCGCTGGTCCCGTCGTCGATCGTGAGCTTATCGCCCAGGCCCACGTTGCTGGGCAGGGTGGCGCCGGTGAAGGTGACCGTGCTGGTTGCGGAGGAGATCGATGCGGTCCCCGTCTGGTAGAGTACCGTCGCAGTGGTGCCGATCGAGCGGTAGTTGGTGGTGGGGCCGATGATCGTGATGGTCTTGTCGTCATAGGCATCGCTGTTCGGGTCGCCTCCTATCTCGAGCTCCAGGTTGTCGGCCGCCGACGCGGCGCTGAAGGTTGTGAAGCTCAGGTCGGAGACCGTGACCCACTCTGAATTCACGAAGTTGCTCGTCACATCGATCAGCAGCGTACGGTTGCTGTCCTCGTAGCTCACGGTGCCCAGGACCTTGGCCGACGCATCCCCAATGACGGTCGCGCTCGTATCCGAGCTGTCCCAGACCATGTTGAAGCCCGTTGGGATCTTGATCCGGATGTCGTTTGCGGCGGTAATCGCAGCGCTAGCGCTGTTCGTGATCGTGATCGGCGCGATAACGGTGGCGGCATCGCCCGGGCGGAACGTCTGGTGGGTGCTGGACGAGATCGAGAGGAACGCACCGATTGTGATCGTCTTGTCATCGGTGGCCGTGGTGCCGCTATCGTTCAGCGCCTCGAGCTCCAGGCTGTCCGCGAACGAGATCGCGCTAAAGCTGGTGAACATCAGGCCCGAGACCGTGATCACATCGGCCGCCGCGAAGTCGCTGGTCACGTTGAGCACGAGCGTCTTGTCGGCGTCTTCGTAGCTCACTGTCCCCGACACCTTGCTGGAGGCCCCGCCCCCGATGACCGCGGCGGTGTCCGAGCTGTCCCAGAGCATGTTGAGCCCAGCCGGGATGCGGATGCGGATGTCGTTCGCGGCGGTGATCGAGGCGGCGGGGCCGTCCGTGAGCGTGATCACGCTGATCCCCGTCGCGGCGTCGTTGATCCCGAAGGCCTGATTGGACGCGGACGAGATCGAGGCGGTGGACGCGTCGATGCGGACCGTCTCGTCATCGCTGGCATCGGCCGTGGCGTCGGCGTTGATGTCGAGCTCGAGGTTGTCCTCAACGGAGACGGCCGTGAAGCTCGTGTAGCTGAGCCCGGAGATGGCGATCGAGTCGCCCAGCGCGAAGTCGTTGGTCGCGTCGATCACGAGAGTCTTTCCGGCGTCCGCGTACGTGACGGTGCCGGAGACCTTGGAGGATCCCGAGCCGGAGATCACCGCACTCGTGTCGCCGGTGTCCCAGACCATGTTGAAGCCGACGGGGATGCTGATGCGGATATCGTTCAGGGCCGTGATGGACGTGCCCGAGTTGGTCACCGTGATGGGAAGAATCGCGGTGGCCGGATCGCCCACCTTGAAAACCTGGCTGGCGTCGGATGAGATGCTGAGGACGCCGGTTGCCTCATCCGCACCCAGGTCCCAGAGCCCGCTCCGTGTGTCGCTATCGATATCCCCGGTGAACGTGGCCGAAAGGTCGAGGCCCGTCTCGAGCGCGCTGTGTCCGCCGCCCTCGAGGTGGAGGTCCTCGGAGTCGACCACGATCGACACGAAGAGATCCTCGAGGCTGGCCGGCGGGGCCTGATTGTTGCCCTGATACGCGTTCGGGTCGAAGCCGGCCGTGGTGGCGTACATGTTGTTCCCGAAGTAGTCGTAGGTGATCGCCGGGTCCATGTAGATGTCGGTGGTTGTGGCCCCCACCGCGATCGTGTTCTTGATGGAGGCGTTGGCCCCGCTGTATACGTATATCCCGTAGGCGGTACTCGGGCTGTACGTCGTGCAGTTCTGAATCGTCATGGTGCCGGCCAGGCCCGCGACGATTGGGGCGTCACTGGTGTCGTAGATGATGCTGTTGCGGATCGTGACATTCCCGGTTGTCCACACAAGGATGCCCCACTTCGTGATCTTGTGGATGATCAGGTGGGAGAGCGTGGCCGTCTTGTAGGCGGTCACGGCAGCGCTGATCCCGCTGGTGGTGTTGGTGATCTCGAACCACTCGATCCGGGTGTGGGGATCTCTGTTGACCATCGGAATTGTCCCAGCGCCGCCCGCGTCCCAGACAACGCCCGTTCCGGCCGTCCCGTTGTGGCGCTGGCCCGGGGCCACGGTCAGGGTCAAATAGTGTGTGGCGTCGGTGGTGGAGTCCTGGATGGTAAGGGACCCCGAGAATGCTCCATCGTTGTACGCTACACCGACCTCGTTGCGGTTCTCCGCCACGAGATCCCCATCGCGGCCGTCCTCCCAGGTCTGCAGGGTGTTGTACGCGCGCAGGATGGTGTAGTTGGGGTCCGCGAGCGTGCTTGAAGCCGTCTCCTGCACCGTCATCTGGGTGCTGGAGTCACGCGAGAGCGCGTGGAAGACGCTGCCCTGGATCGTGAGCTTGTCGCCGATCCCCACGTTCGTCGGCAGGCTGGCCCCGCTGAAGCTGACGACGCTCGTGCCGGACGTGATCGAGGCGGTCCCGGTCTGGTAGAGGATCGCGGCGTTCGTGCCGATCGAGCGGTAGTTCGTCGCGAGGGCGGGTGTGCCCGCCTCGTCCGCGCCCATGTCCCAGGCCGTCCCGAGCGGTCGCGGGCCCGCGTCGATGTCGTCCGTGAACCACGCCACCAGGTCGAGACCGCTGTCCAGCGCCGCGTGCCCATCGCTCTCGAGATGCAGGTCCTCGGAGCTGGCCGTGATGACATTGAAGAGGTCGTCGAGATTCGTGGGGGGAGCCTGGTTCCGGCCTTGATACGCAGTGGGGTCGAAGCCCGAGGTGCTCGAGAACATGTTGCTGCCGAAGAAGTCGATCGTCGCGGTCGCTTCGACCTCGATATCCTGGCCCCCGTTGCCCACCGAGATCGTATTCCGCATGTCGAGGTGTCGGGTGGCGCCGGCCTCGACATGCAGCCCGTCCTCGGTCATCCCGTATACGGTCACGTTCTGCAGGATCGCGGTTCCGGAGGTGCGGACGTCGATCCCTCGGTCACCCGCGTAGACGATCGTATTGCGGATCGTGGTTTGCAGCTCGGCCACGATGCCCGCAACCGCGGCGTCGTAGTCGTAGATGAGGAGGTTCTTGAGCGTGGCGTTGGCGCCCGATGGGGTGTCCTGAACGTGGACGCCCTCTCCGAGTCCGTCCTTGAAATTCGTGATCTCGAGCCATTCGATCGTGGTGTAGGGGTCGCGGATCTCGAAGACATCGGCTCCAACGCCCCCGCCGGCGTTCACGACCGCGCCGGTACCAGCCACGCCCGTGTGTCGCTGCCCCGCTGCGACGGTGATCGTCATGTAGTGAGTCGTGTCGGTGGTGGAGCCGTCGATCAATGCTCCGGTCCCGAACGCTCCGTCGTTGTAGGCCACACCGACCTCACTTCGGTCCTCCGCCACCAGATCCCCGCCACGGTCGTCTTCCCAGGCCTGCAGCGTGTTGTAGACGCGCTTGATGGTGTAGTTGGGATCCGTGAGCGAGCTCGAGGCGGTCCCCTGGATCGTCACCTGCGTGGCCGAGTCGCGCGAGAGGACGTAGAGCGTCTGGGCTCCGACTACGAGCTCGTCGCCCTGGCCGATGTTCGTCAGTAGGCTGGCCCCCGTTCCGAACGTGACGACGCTTCCCCCCGCCGAGCTCGTGGCATCTCCCGTGGAGTAGAGGACTGCGGCGTTGGTTCCGATGGAGCGGTAGTTGGTGGTCCCGGAGGAGGCGCTGATCGCGATCGTCTTGTCGTCGGACGCGGAGACGACGTCGTCGTTCTTGACTTCGAGCTCCAGGTTGTCCGCGGCCGAAACACCGGAGAAGCTGGCGAAGCTCAGCCCCGAGAGCGTGATCTGATCGCCCGCCGCGAAGTCGCTCGTGACATCCAGCACCAGCGTCCCGTTCGTGTCCTCGTAGCTGACTGTGGCCGAGACCTTGGTGGAGGCCGCGCCTCCGATCACCGACGTGGTGTCGGCGGGATCCCAGACCATGTTGAAGCCGGCGGGGATCCGGATGCGAATGTCGTTGCCCGCCGTGATCTGAGCGGTCGTCGCATCATCGGTCACGGTGATCGTGCTGATGGCGGTCGCGGAGTCACCAACCGTGAAGGTCTGGTTCGCCGCGGAGGAGAGGGTCGTGGCCGGGGGCGAGCCGGAGGCTCCGGCAAACGCGACCCAGTGATAGTTATTGCCGCTACTGTTGACGGTGACGTGGGTTCCGACCTGGAAGCCCGAGGGCTGAAGCGCCTGGATGGTGTCCGCGAACGTGGTGCTGGCGTTGGCCCAGTTGAAGTTTAGAGAGATATCCCCGGTGACCGTGTCGCTACGATGGATCGAGCCGGGCACGCCCGCATACGAGACCGCAGCATCGGCGTGGAGGGCCACCCACTTAGGCTCGAAGGTCACAGCAATGTCGCGGTCGTCTGCGTCGTTCCCCGCGTAGGAGCCGACCTCCATCTGCCCCGCAGTCGCCTTCCACGCCACGTAGTGGTAGGTCACGCCGTCGGAGTTGACCTCCGCGCCCGTTCCCACCTGGAAGCCGTCCGCCTCGAGTGCCTGGATCATGTTTGCCGCGGGCGCCGTATCTCGGAACTGTACCGATAGATCCCCGGACAGCGTGGAAGAGCGATTTACAACGTTGGCCATGAGCTCGCCGGCCACGATCACGTAGTTGGGCTGGAAGCCGATGCCCGTGATGCTGCGGTCATCCACCCCATCGCCCGTGTAGCTGCCCACGTGGAGAGTTCCAGCAGCGGCCTTGAAGGCAATCCAGTGGTAGGGCTCCGTGTCTTGGTTGACGAACACATTGGTGCCGACGGTAAAGCCGCTGGCGTCGAGCGACTGAATCGTGTCCGCCTGCATGCCGAGGTTCCCGACGAAGCGCTTCGCTGGATTGCCGCTCATCGTCGAGGTGCGGATATGAGCATTCTTCTCGGGGTAGCGTTTGACGATGACGACGTCGGGCTGGAAGCCCGCGCCCGTGACGCCCCGGTCGTCGAGACCGTCCCCCGTGTAGCTGCCGGTGGCCATCTGGAAGCTACCGGCCGCAGCGTCGATCTGAATCGTCTTGTCATCGGTCGCGGAGACGACGTTGTCGTTATTGACCTCGAGCTCCAGGTTGTCGGCAGAGGAAGCGGCGCTGAAGCTGGTGAAGCTGAGCCCCGAGATCGTGATCTGGTCGCCGGCCGCGAAGTCGCTGGTGACGTCGAGCCGTAGGGTGCCGTTCGTGTCCTCATACGTGACTGTGGTCGAGACCTTGGTGGAGGCCCCGCCCCCGATCACCGCCGTGGTGTCGGAGGGATCCCAGGTCATGTTGAAGCCGGCCGGGATCCGGATGCGGAGGTCGTTCAGGGCCGTGATCTGAGGTGAGCCCGCGGCATCCGTCAGCGTGATCATGCTGATCGCGGTCGCAGAGTCTCCGGCCGTGAAGGTCTGGTTCGCGGCGGAGCTGATCAGGGGAGCGTCGTTGATTGTGACTGTCTTGTCATCAGTCGCGGAGACGACGTTGTCGTTCTTGACCTCGAGCTCCAGGTTGTCGGCAGAGGAAGCGGCGCTGAAGCTGGTGAAGCTGAGGCCCGAGACCGTGATCGCATCGCCCGCCGCGAAGTCGCTCGTGACATCCAGCACCAGCGTCCCGTTGGTGTCCTCATAGCTTACGGTCGTCGAGACCTTGGCCGAGGCTGCACCTCCGATCACCGCCGTGGTGTCCGCGGGATCCCAGGTCATGTTGAAGCCGGATGGAACCCGGATGCGGATGTCGTTGGCCGCCGTGACCTGAGCCGCCGTCGCGTTGTCGGTCACGGTGATCGTGCTGATCGCGGTTGCCGGATCGCCCACATCGAAGGTCTGGCTTCCCGCGGAGCTCATCGCCGCGACGCCGCTGATCTTGATGGTCTTGTCATCGGTCGTGGAGACGAGATTGTCGTTGTTGACCTCGAGCGCCAGGAAGTCCGCAGGTTCGGCCGCGCTGAAGCTGGTGAAGCTCAGCCCCGAGACCGTGATCTGGTCTGAGGCCGCGAAGTCGCTGGTGACGTCCAGCACCAGGGTTGCGTTCGTGTCCTCGTAGGTGACCGTGGCCGAGACCTTGGTGGACGCTGCACCGCCGATCACCGCGGTTGTGTCCGTGGCATCCCAGGTCATGTCGAAGCCCGCCGGGATCCGGATGCGAAGGTCGTTGACCGCGGTGATCGTGGGAGTGACGCCGTTGTCGGTCACGGTGATCGTGCTGATCGCGGTCGCGGAATCGCCAACGGTGAAGGTCTGGTTAGCGGCGGAGCTCATCAACATCGGGGCATTGACCTCGATGGTCTTGTCATCGGTCGAGGAGACGACGTTGTCGTTGTTGACTTCCAGCTCCAGGTTGTCGACAGCCGAGACGGCGGAGAAGCCAGTGAAGCTGAGCCCCGAGATCGTGATCTCATCTGAGGCCGCGAAGTCGCTCGTGACATCGAGCACGAGTGTGCCGTTCGAGTCCTCGTAGCTGACCGTGGTGGAGACCTTCGCCACCGCCGCGCCCCCGATCACCGCCGTGGTGTCGGAGGCATCCCAGGTCATGTTGAAGCCGGCCGGGATCCGGATGCGGATGTCGTTGGTCGTCGTGATCGTGGCCGAAACGGCGCTGTCCGTAACGGTGATTGTCCTGATGCTTGTGGCCGGGCTGCCTACGGCAATGGTCTGGTTCGAACCGGAGCTGATTACCGTCGTTGCGCTGATTTCGATCGTCTTGTCATCGGTCGCGTAGACGACGTTGTCGTTGTTGACCTCGAGCTCCAGGTTGTCCGTGACGGAGCTGGCGCTGAAGCTGGTGAAACTTAGGCCCGAGACCGTGATCTGGTCCCCGGCCGCGAAGCCGGTCGTGACGTCCAGCACCAGGGTCCCGTTCGTATCCTCATACGTGACCGTGGTCGAGACCTTGGTGGAGGCCGCGCCTCCGATCACCGCCGTGGTGTCTGTGGGATCCCAGGTCATGTTGAAGCCACTCGGGATCCGGATGCGGATGTCGTTGGCCGCCGTGATCGTGGGAGCGGTGGGGTCGTCCGTCACGGTGAGGGTGCTGATCGGGGTCGCGGGGTCGCCGGTCGCAAAGGTCTGGTTCGCCGCGGAGCTGATCACGGGAGCGCCGAGGACCGTGACGGTCTTGTCATCGGTCGCGGAGACGACGTTGTCGTTATTGACCTCGAGCTCCAGATTGTCCGCGGCGGAAACGGCGGAGAAGCTCGTGAAGCTGAGCCCAGAGACCGTGATCGCATCGCCCGCCGCGAAGCCGGTCGTAACGTCCAGCACCAGGGTCCCGTTCGTGTCCTCATACGTGACCGTGGTCGAAACCTTGGTGGAGGCCGCGCCGCCGATCACTGCGGTCGTGTCCGTGGCATCCCAGGTCATGTTGAAGCCGGCCGGAATGCGGATGCGGATGTCGTTGGCCACCGTGATCGTCGGAATACCGGCGTCATCCGTCACGGTGATTGTGCTGATCGCGGTCGCGGGATCGGCGGTCGCGAAGGACTGGTTCGCGGCGGAGCTCATAGCCGGGACGGCGCTGATCTCGATGGTCTTGTCATCGGTCGCGGAGACGACGTTGTCGTTGTTGACCTCGAGCTCCAGGTTGTCCGTGGCGGAGCCGGCGGAGAAGCTGGTGAAGCTGAGCCCCGAGACCGTGATCTGGTCGCCGGCCGCGAAGCCGGTCGTGACGTCCAGCACCAGGGTCCCGTTCGTGTCCTCATACGTGACCGTGGTCGAGACCTTGGTGGAGGCCGCGCCGCCGATCACTGCGGTCGTGTCCGTGGCATCCCAGGTCATGTTGAAGCCGGCCGGGATCCGGATGCGGATGTCGTTGGCCGCCGTGATCGTCGGAATACCGGCGTCATCCGTCACGGTGATTGTGCTGATCGCGGTCGCGGAGTCGCCGGCCGTGAAGGACTGGTTCCCGGCGGAGCTCATCGCCGGCGCGCCATTGATTGCGATGGTCTTGTCATCGGTCGCGGAGACGACGTTGTCGTTGTTGACCTCGAGCTCCAGGTTGTCGGCGGCGGAGCCGGCGGAGAAGCTGGTGAAGCTGAGCCCCGAGACCGTGATCTGGTCACCAGCAGCGAAGTCGCTCGTGACATCGAGCAGCAAGGTCCCGTTCGTGTCCTCATACAGGACCGTGGTCGAGACCTTGGTGGAGGCCGCGCCTCCGATCACCGCCGTGGTGTCCGCGGGATCCCAGGTCATGTTGAAGCCGGCCGGAATGCGGATGCGAATGTCGTTCAGCGCCGTGATCGCGGGAGTGGAGGTGTCATCCGTCAGCGTGATCGTGCTGATCGCGGTCGCAGAGTCTCCGGCCGTGAAGGTCTGGTTCGCCGCGGAGCTGATCATCAGGGGGGCATCGACCTGGATCGTCTTGTCATCGGTCGCGGAGACGACGTTGTCGTTGTTGACCTCGAGCTCCAGGTTGTCCGCGGCGGAGGCGGCGGAGAAGCTGGTGAAGCTGAGCCCCGAGACCGTGATCTGGTCTCCGGCCGCGAAGTTACTGGTGACGTCCAGCACCAGTGTGCCGTTCGTGTCCTCATACGTGACTGTGGTCGAGACCTTGGTGGAGGCTGCGCCTCCGATCACCGCCGTGGTGTCCGCGGGATCCCAGGTCATGTTGAAGCCGGCCGGGATCCGGATGCGGATGTCATTGCCCGTTGTGATCGTGGCTGTGGGAAAGGCGTCGCTGATGGTGACGGTGCTGATGGCCGTCGCGGGGTCACTGACTGTGAAGCTCTGGTTGGCCGCGGAGCTGATCAGGAGGAGGGCATCGATCTGAACGGTCTTGTCATCGGTTGCGGATACGACGTTGTCGTTCTTGACCTCGAGCTCCAGGTTGTCGGCGGCGGAGCCGGCGCTGAAGCTGGTGAAGCTGAGCCCCGAGACCGTGATCTGGTCACCGGCTGCGAAGTTGCTCGTGACGTCCAGCACCAGGGTGCCGTTGGTGTCCTCGTAGCTGACCGTGGTCGAGACCTTGGTGGAGGCCGCACCCCCGATCACCGCCGTGGTGTCGGAGGGATCCCAGGTCATGTTGAAGCCGGCCGGGATCCGGATGCGGATGTCATTGCCCGTCGTGATCTGGGCCGTCGTCGCGTCATCGGTCACGGTGACCGTGCTGATCGCAGTCGCGGAGTCTCCGACCGTGAAGCTCTGGTTCCCAGCAGACGAGAGGACCGTGGCAACAGCATCGATCTGGATCGTCTTGTCATCGGTTGCGGATACGACGTTGTCGTTATTGATCTCGAGCTCCAGGTTGTCGGCGGCGGAGGCGGCGCTGAAGCTGGTGAAGCTGAGCCCCGAGACCGTGATCTGGTCTCCGGCCGCGAAGTTACTGGTGACGTCCAGCACCAGTGTGCCGTTCGTGTCCTCATACGTGACTGTGGTCGAGACCTTGGTGGAGGCTGCGCCTCCGATCACCGCCGTGGTGTCCGCGGGATCCCAGGTCATGTTGAAGCCGGCCGGGATCCGGATGCGGATGTCATTGCCCGTTGTGATCGATGCGGTGCCCGAGTGGTCCGTCACGGTGAGGGTGCTGATGGCCGTCGCCGGGTCACCGACCGAGAAGCTTTGGTTGGCGGCGGAGCTGATCGAGAGCGGGGTGTGAATCTCGATGGTCTTGTCATCGGTGGCGGATACGACGTTGTCGTTGTTGACTTCGAGCTCCAGGTTGTCGGCGGCGGAGGCGGCGCCGAAGCTGGTGAAGCTGAGCCCCGAGACCGTGATCTGGTCTCCGGCCGCGAAGTTACTGGTGACGTCCAGCACCAGTGTGCCGTTCGTGTCCTCATACGTGACTGTGGTCGAGACCTTGGTGGAGGCTGCGCCTCCGATCACCGCCGTGGTGTCCGCGGGATCCCAGGTCATGTTGAAGCTGGCCGGGATCCGGATGCGGATGTCATTGCCCGTCGTGATCGATGCGGTGCCCGAGTGGTCCGTCACGGTGAGGGTGCTGATGGCCGTCGCCGAGTCACCCACCGTGAAGGTCTGATTGGCTGCGGAGCTGGTCGTGAGCGGGGTGTGAATCTCGATGGTCTTGTCGTCGGTTGCGGATACGACGTTGTCGTTGTTGACTTCGAGTTCCAGGTTGTCGGCGCCGGAGGCGGCGCTGAAGCTGGTGAAGCTGAGCCCCGAGACCGTGATCTGGTCACCGGCTGCGAAGTTACTGGTGACGTCCAGCACCAGTGTGCCGTTCGTGTCCTCATACGTGACCGTGGTCGAGACCTTGGTGGAGGCCGCGCCTCCGATCACCGCCGTGGTGTCCGCGGGATCCCAGGTCATGTTGAAGCCGGCCGGGATCCGGATGCGGATGTCATTGCCCGTCGTGATCTGGGCCGTCGTCGCGTCATCGGTCACGGTGACCGTGCTGATCGCAGTCGCGGAGTCCCCGACCGTGAAGCTCTGGTTGGCGGCGGAGCTGATCAAGGGGGTCGCGGGTCCGGCAGCAAACAAGGAATCCAATCGGATGACCGAGAACGCACCACTCGAGTTAGTCACATCTGTCGTGACCGTTCCGATTCGGTCGTTGCGAACGTGGATGGAATCGTTCGCAGCAAGTCCAGTGAGCAAAGTTGCCGCTTGGACGGAGGCGTGGCCCGACGTGCCGACGTTCCTGTTATAGCTGGAGTGCCCGACGCTCTCATCGTCGGTCGTGTTGATTCTGAACTGGACCGCTGGTCCTGCTCTTTGGTCTCCCGCGGTTCCGCCCGCTACTGCCTGACCCGCAGCAACGATGTAGTCGCCCGCGTTGTCCACGTCGATGTTGCTGTTCCCTGCCGTGGCAGTGAAGGCAGCCGCGTCGATCTGGGGCCGCGTATCCCAGGCGAAGTTCGCCGCCGCATCAGTGTTGAAGGTGCCAGTCGTCGCTTCCATGATCGCGGTCTCGGCACCAGAGGGAAGCTCGAATAGCTGAAGTGATGCCTGCCAGTTCTTGGCCTGGCCAAGCTCCCGCGTGGTGAGGCCGAGTGTCAGGTCGTCCCCGGAGGTCGGGCGAAGCAGAGTCACACCGGTCGCACTGACCCAGTCTGTGTCCTGGTCATAGCGCAGGTAGAGTAGATTCCACGAGCCGGGTACTGCCGTTCCTGCCAGCTCAAGGTTCGACTGCCACTCGTGACGGTCCGTCCCGCCCGTTGTCTCCTCGGTCTGCATGGTGTAGACAGCGAGCACCATGTTGTTCGTCGCAATGTCTACCGTATCGGTCGTCCTGGTGAACGGACTTTCCTGTTCGAGGTTCGTCCGAATGTTCGCGAGGACTCGCGCGTCGTCCGTCGTGCTGTCTGTGAAGAAGGCTGACGATTCGTAGCGGGCATAGTTGGCAGCGTCGTCGAGCTTGATGATCGTGATGCCGCTTCTGTCTGGGATGCGCGCTACGGGGTTCGCTGGCGTCGTGAGATCCGCACGCTCAGAACGGACCTGGAGGTCGTCGAGGTTCCCGGCGGTACCGGTGACGTTGATTATGGCAGCAGAGTACGAAATAGCATCCTGGTGACCACCAGTCGCTCTGATCCAGCCTGTGGAGTAGCCCTCCTTGAGCTCGCTCCCAGCCAGATTGAGCGTCATCTTCCACATCATTCTGTTTCCGGTGGTACTCGTTCCTGCCCGGTCGGACGCCATAACCAGGAACAGTCCGGTCTCGCCTAGAGTAAACGTCCCCGACGAGTAGGTGATACCGCTGCCGACGTTGGCAACCGCGGCATCCCACAGTAGGAGCAGGTCACCCGATCCGGTGTTAGGAAGCGTGTCCGTGTTGGCGCTGTTCCGCCGAACAACGTAGTCGCCAGCCGTCGCCCCTGCATCGAAGCTCAGGAACAAGCACAGAATGACAGTCAGCAGCAACGTGCTCGACGTCATGAAACGGCTGCGGGCGGATCGTCTATGCAATGTCACGCCGCTGGTGCATCGGGCTTGCCTTTACCACTCGGTGGACCGCATGCCTGTTGCCGGACACTCCACTGCCAACAGCGCTAGCAGCGGTCCACTTCATATTTCGGTGTGGACAGCGTTGAACTTGAGCGACGTGCCTGCGGTCCCGGCTCAATACGACTGCCGGGAGTTTGGTTTCCAGTAATGCGTGTGAGTTGCGCGTCAGCGGTAGCTACCGCCGCCGGACGCATCCAGGACGGCGTATTGCGCCTGGAGCCCGACTCTGCCTCCTCCATCTGAAGCCAGTACATTCACGCAGTAGATGTTCCGGGGGAATTGACCGATTGCGTCGCCCGAGCGGGTGT
>Ga0255049_10000278_pt1 | contig 31911 bp, 27 predicted proteins | sample JV7_2_3_MG_FD_183615 | JGI IMG/M metagenome (GOLD analysis project Ga0255049, IMG submission 183615) | Seawater microbial communities from Jervis Inlet, British Columbia, Canada - JV7_2_3 | ecosystem: Environmental > Aquatic > Marine > Inlet | place: Canada: British Columbia | collected 2016-10-06 | reverse complement strand
AGCGTTTGTCCGCGGCAAACAGCTCTTCCGTCCTCGCATAAATGCGCAGGTCAGAAAGGGGATTCTGCACCAGGCGCTGCACGTCATCGATGTCACCCTCGGCTTCCTGCCATGCGGCCGATATGACGCCGATCGGACCATCGCCAATTCCGGACCGTGCCACAGCACTGTCGAGATTGACGACAGGGCGCTGCGGTCCGAGTAGCAGTCGGAGAGGCACTTCAGGACTCATTGGAGCTCTACACGAATAGTACTCACGATCTGCTGCAGCGCATGCTGCACGATGTCGGTATCCGGGTGGCGAACAATAATGTAGCCGTCACCTTCGTAGCTGTCGCTGGGTGGCTGCCCTTCGAGCGGAAGTTTTGCCTCAACGACAATCGAGCCAAAGCGCCGCTGTACTTCGTCAACTCCGGCTATGTTGCCGACGCGGCCGCAACCCTGCCCGCGAATGTACGCCGCACCAGCCGCATACCGGCGACGTGGTGGGTCAAATTCTCCGAACACCATCAGGTGTGGCCACGCTGCATAAAAATCGATGTCGTGAGCATACGACAACAGTGTCGAAAACTGTGCTCCAGGCGGGCGTGCGCCGACCTCGGAAATAGCGATACTACCGTCCGCAAGCCGAAACCACTCCATGTGGCTCAGTCCGGTTTGCAGCCCAAGTGCTTCGATAGCCGCAAACCCGGACTCGCGAATCGGGTCGAACTCAGCGCCTTCGATGTCGCGGGGTAGCAGCACGCACCACTGAATCCAGTCGTTCTCGAGGACTTCCAGCGGCGACGGCATGTATCTGGATATCGAATGCCAAACGGGCCGGCCGTGCACAAAGACGCTGTCGAACGAGTGTTCCGTGCCGCGCACAAATTCCTCGAACAGTGCCGGATGGTCAGGATTTGGCGGATAACGCTGCAGCCAGTGACCGAGATCATGCGGCTGGTCGAGTCTGAAGGTGGCTTTTCCACCGGCGCCATCAGGAGGCTTCACAATCACCGGGAAGCCGACACGCTGCGTGAATGACTCTGCCGATTCGCGATCTCCGACAAGCTCATGCCGGGCACACGGCACGCCTGCCGCGCGCAAAACGTCCTTCATTCGCGACTTGTCGCGGAAGTTTCTCGCCGCTATCGACGAAATGCCATCGATGCCAAGCGCTTCCCTGGCCAACGCCAGCGGTACTTGCAGCTGCTCGAGTGCCGCAATGTAGGCCACAGCATTGCCAAACCGGTCTTGCAATCGCCTGGCGGCATCGACCAGCTGCTGGGGATTGAGTGCGTCGGCAACACGCCAGTGCCCGGCTATTCTGGAGCGAAGGTCTGCCGGCAAGCGCTCCTCGGGATCCTGACTTACGACTGTCAAGGCGACATCCGGTAAACGGCACGCGCCGCGCAGGAAGCGCACGGTCGCGTCCATAAAAAAGGGCGCCGCGAAAATAACGTGCTGTGTCATTTTCCAGGGTCATTTGGTCGAGCGGTCACTGATTATCCCGATAAAAGCAGAGTCCTATACGGAGCATAATCTCATAATCGCGAAATCGATTTTGGCGGCTTTCGTTGGAAGCGAGTGCTTGAGAGGTTCCTGCAGCTGCAATGTCGACAGGCAGGTTGGGTCGGAACCTGCCGTACTCAGGCAGGGGCTTCAATAGCCACGATCGGAACTTATATATTTGTTCTAGGAGAATTGCGGGAACAGCTGACCGTGGGCAGGGGTCTCCCGACAGGTACGCTGTGCCAGCCGATTGCCGCGGTGCACCGCGAGTACGGTTCGATCCGAGACCAGCTCAGCTGGTCGACAGACGCGCAAAGCGCGGGGCAGCGAAGCTGCCGGTCAATCAATCCTGTCGGGCGTAAATCGTTAGGCCACGGCCCTGCAGTGTTACGATCACAAAATGGACGCTCCTCCGCCGACAATTGATCCGAACAGCGCGCATGATAGCTCGTTAATCGACTGGCTCTTGACGCTGTCACCTGAGCAGAGGCTTGTTGAACTGGAGACGCGCGTCGATTTTTTCTTATCGCTGCGTGTGAACAATGAATCCGAGCTTTCGCGAAATCCTGAGAATACTCAACAAGCACGAGGTTGAGTACATCGTAGTTGGCGGTGTCGCGGCTGTAATTCACGGCGTGCCTGTAGCGACGTTTGAACTCGATGCGTTGATTCGACTCAGTGAGGCGAACGCCAGCCGCATGATGGCGGCGCTCGAGGAGCTTGACGCACGCTATCGAAAACACCAAACGACGATCCGGCCGACTGAAAAAGATGTGCTGGCGGGCGGCCACCTTTTGTTGATGACATCTGCAGGCCCGCTGGACATTCTTGGTTTCGTCGGTGACAACAATCGATACGAGGATCTGGCAATCTCTACCAAGGAGATAGAGATGAGTGTCGGCAGATTTCGCGTACTGGATCTCGAGGATCTCATTCGACTGAAGCGGGAGACGGGCCGGCCGAAGGATCTAGCTGTCCTGGAACTCCTGGAAGAGGTTCTACGGCGCAAGAAAAGCTAGCGTAGCGACGTCTGCCTCCCGAAGGCATTTGAATATCCCGGTCGCAATTCTCGAACTACATAGTTGAATGACGACGAGGAGTGGGTGATACCATCTCCCCGCGCTCATTCCGGACCCTCAGAAAAATGCTCGAACAACTCGGCACCATTCACCCCCTCCTTCCTCCTGGCGTGGGCCTGCTGGCACTGCTCGCAGGTGCGGTCATCATCAATTTGATCGTAAAGCAGGTTTTGGTTCGCGCCGTCCGCGCGTTCGCCAAGCGGTCCAGTGCATCCTGGGATGACGCGCTGGTTGCGCACAACGTCTTCGGTCGTCTCGTGCAGGTTGTGCCGGCGCTAATTGTATTCATCGGCGCGCCGTTCGTCCCCGACTTGCCCGAAGGCGGTGTCCAGCTCATACGCAATGTCGCGATGGGCTACATGGTATTGATGTTGACACTGGCGCTGACTGCCATGCTCAGTGCGGCAAACACGATCTACGCGGCCTTGCCAGTGGCCAAGGAACGTCCGCTAAAGGGATTCGTGCAGCTCGTGCAGATCGTCGTTTGGATTGTCGGCGGCTTGTTAATCGTAGCGACGGTACTGGACCGCTCACCACTGTTGCTACTCAGCGGTTTCGGCGCGATGACCGCGATCTTGCTGCTGGTGTTCAAGGACACGATCCTGTCGCTGGTTGCCAGCGTGCAAATTACCGCGCAGGACATGGTCCGCGTGGGCGACTGGATCGAAATGCCACAGTTTGGTGCGGACGGCGACGTGGTTGATGTGCAGCTTCACACCGTCAAAGTGCAGAACTGGGATAAGACGATTACTACAATCCCGACGCACCGGTTAATCACTGACTCGTTCAAAAACTGGCGCGGCATGTCGCTGTCGGGCACCCGGCGGATCAAGCGCGCCATCTATATTGATGTGTCCACGATCCGCATGCAGACGGAAAACGAAGTTGATCATTTCACGCGTTTCGCGCTGCTGAAAGAATACATCAAGAACAAGGAACAGGAGCTGGCCGACTACAACGCGGCCCTCGCTACCGAGGTGGACGCGAAAGTAAACAGACGGCGACTCACGAACGTCGGCACCTTTCGCGCGTACTCGTACAACTACCTGAAGAATCACCCGAAGATCCACCAAGGCATGACGCTGATTGTCCGTCAGCTCGGCCCTGGGCCCGAGGGACTGCCGTTGGAGATTTACTGCTTTACGAACACGACCGAATGGGCCGTCTACGAAGACATCCAGTCGGATATCTTCGATCACTTGATGGCAATCGTGCCGGAATTCGGGCTGCGCCTGTACCAGAAACCAGCGGGATCAGATCTGGCGAACCTCAGGCAAATTGGTCGGGGTGAGAGGATTTGAACTGTACTAGTAGTACGCTGAATCAATCGGATGGTACAGAGTTTCGATTGGGTGGCCCCTGCCTCCCGAATCCAGATCTCGGCACTGACTCCCGCAAGAATCCCGCAGTCAAATTGCAGGTCGTTTTTAGATGATGACCAACGATCTGGTTAGTGACCAACTACCTGCTGGTACTCTCACGCGCTCTGGCAAGCGGGAAGCTACATGATGTTCATCGGTCGAAAGCGAAGCGCGCACGTGGTCCCCATTTACAAGCTCCTTTCCTATCGGTATTTGATGCAATGTTCCCGACCTGCGCAAGGCAAGCAGGCATGGCTATTGGACCGTCAATGGCTGGGCCTGGCGCTGCCGTAGAAAGAGAACACTAAGTACTAGCCCGAATTGACCGCAGCCCCGCAGGCGCACATAAAAAGGTCGACAAATTCAAGGCCGAAAAAAAGCGAGCGTTATGTCAATAGCCGACGGCTCCGCCGGCATGGCGAACGCGAACTGAAATTATCGTGCGTGAACGAATAATCAGGGGAAAGCCATGCAGGCTCTGATCAAGTTATCTGCAGTTACTCTTAGTGTTGCACTACTCACACTGGTTTGGGCGCCGTCAGCGTCCGCGAATGCAGACTTCAGTGGATGCGCGGCCTGTCACTCCGATATCGCGGATAAGGGACCCGATCACGACACACATGCCGCACCGTTGAACGGCGACTGCGATGCCTGTCATGGAACCGGAGGTGGAGGAAGAAACAATCCATCTCTGAATAATTGCGTCGGTTGCCACGGACGAGATGCAGACGCGGGTGGGGATGGCCTCTCCGCAGGGCTGGGCCGTGGCCTGCGTCAGCACCACCAAATTAAAGGCGTCACCGGATGCGCTGGTTGCCACTCGGATGTTGCCGGGCCCGTGGGCGTTGGCGAGCACATTTTGCCTTCGCTCTTTTCTTCGGTGGGTCTCGACTCGTGCGACGGCTCGGAAGAGCAGTTCCCGTCGAACTCCGTCAGCCTCGACAATGACGGTGACGGCCTGACCGACGGCGCCGATCCGGACTGCGGAGCTGCGAATACTATACCAACCGCCAATGCGGGGCCGGACCAGGCGGTTAATGTCGGCGATACGGTCACCCTGGATGGCAGTGGCTCAATCGACGACGATGGCGATGCGCTGACGTTCAGCTGGTCGTTGACGGCTCCAGCGGGAAGTGCGGCGGTACTCTCCAACACTGCGACGGTCAGTCCGACATTCATGGCCGATGTGGCCGGAAACTACACGGCCTCCCTCGTCGTTAACGATGGCACGGACGAGAGCGCCGCGGATATGGTGGTGGTCACTGCCGAAACGGTGGTAGTGAATACGCCGCCGGTGGCAAACGCCGGATCGGATCAGACGGTTAACGTCGGCGACACAATTACTCTCGATGGCAGTGCCTCAAGTGATGCCGACGGTGATCCATTAACCTACAGCTGGTCGTTGACCACTCCGGGCGGCGGGGCGACGCTCTCGAACCCGAATGCGGTTGGTCCGACCTTCGTGCCCGATGTCGACGGTATCTACACAGCGACCCTCATCGTCAACGATGGCACGGTTGACAGCACTCCCGACAGTGCCGCCATTACCGCACAGATCGTAGTAGTGAACACGCCACCGGCGGCGAACGCCGGACCCGATCAAACCGTTACTGTGGGCGACACGGTGCCGCTCGATGGTAGTGGTTCCAGCGACGTCGACGGCGATCCGTTGACCTTCAGTTGGTCGTTTACGACCGTTCCGTCAGGTAGTTCAGCCGTATTATCTGCCCCGACCTCAGCCAGTCCGAGTTTCGTAGCCGACGTCGAAGGCGATTACGTCGCGCAGCTCATCGTCAACGACGGCGAATTCGACAGCCCTGCGGATACCGTAATGATCACGGCCCAAATTGTCGTTGTGAACACGGCGCCCGTGGCGAACGCCGGCTCCGATCAGAACGTCGGGGTAGGGGACATTGTGACGCTCGATGGCAGCGGCTCGACCGATGCCGAAGGCGACCCGTTGACCTACGACTGGTCGTTGACTTCCGTTCCAGCAGGGTCCGGGGCAACCCTGTCTGACCCGTCCGCCGTTAACGCGACGTTCGTGGCTGACGTCGCGGGTGACTACGTTGCTCAACTCATCGTTAATGACGGCGAGTTCGACAGCGCGCCGGATCCAGTGATGATCGCGGCCCAGATCGTGGTCCTGAACACTCCGCCGGTAGCAGATGCCGGGCTGGACCAATCGCTGCTCGTTGGTGACACGGCGACCCTCGATGGCAGCGGCTCCAGCGATGCGGACGGCGATCCACTAACCTTCAGCTGGTCTTTGTCGGTCCCGGCGGGCTCTGCGGCAACACTATCTGATCCAGGTGCAGCAAACCCGACATTCGTAACCGACGTGACAGGCGACTATGTCGCACAGCTGATCGTTAATGACGGATTGGATGACAGTACCGCCGACAGCGCGGTTGTCGTAGCCGCCCCGCCGATGGTGAATCAACCGCCTGTGGCAAACGCCGGGCCCGACCATTCGGTCCTGGTGGGCGAAACCGTCACGCTTGACGGCAGTGCCTCGAGCGACCCCGAAAACGATCCGCTAACGTACAGCTGGTCGTTGACGAGCGCCCCGGTGGGTTCCGGGGCAACACTGTCCGACCCGACTGCAATCAACCCGATATTCGCGGCGGATGTGGCCGGTGACTATGTCGTGCAACTCATCGTCAATGACGGCGAATTCAACAGTGCGCCGAATACAGTGATGATTACTGCGCAGGTCGCCGTGACGGGAGGCGAGTTGCTGTACAACCAGAACTGCGGTTTTTGCCATGGCGACCCGATTGTAGGTCCGGCCGTGGACCCGACCTTGGCTGGTTTGCGGCGCGTCACGGGCGCCCGCGTGTGCACGATCGAGGCCTCGATCTTCGGTAACCACGCCGGAAAGCCCAAAGACGTACGTTTTCCTGACGGCGTTCCCGAAATGGCATTCTTGCAGGGCCTCAGCTTTGGTCAGATGCAGGAAATCGCGGATTACCTGAATATTGGAGTTGTTTCGGGCGAGCGCCGCTACGTTACCAACTGTGCAGGATGCCACGGTGACGATGGCAGCGGCGGTTTCGTAGACGAGGACGTTCGCGGCGAGGGCGACGAGACCTGGGAGGCGATTGTCGATGAAGATGTGATGAACTACCTTGGCTGCCTCTCGGGGCCCGATGTCGATCAAATTGCCGCTTTCCTCGATCATCCAGTGGCGAACAACCCGCCGACGGCGAACGCTAACGGGCCATACACTGGTGCCGTCGGGTTGCCGGTGACATTTGATGGCAGCCATTCCGCGGATTCGGATGGCTCGATTGTTGCCTACGTCTGGGACTTCGGTGATGGCAGTACGGGAACCGGCGTGAATCCCGCGCACACTTATTCGAGTGCCGGCACTTTCAATGTCAGCTTGACTGTCACCGACGACGACGGTGCAGCCGACACTGATTCGACGACGGTTGACGTCGCTGTGACCAATACTGCGCCGACGGCCAACGCGAATGGGCCATACAGCGGCACGGTTGGCTCGCCGGTGACATTTGACGGTAGCGCCTCGTCGGATTTGGAAGGAGTAATTTCGTCCTACGCATGGAACTTCGGCGATGGCAGTACGGGGACCGGCGTGAATCCCGCGCACACTTATTCAAGTGCTGCCACCTTCACGGTCACTCTGACAGTAACCGATAGCGGTGGCCTGACCGATAGCGCTACGACGACGGCCGCGATCGCTGATCAGCCAGCGCTTCCGGTGGCAGATCCCAACGGGCCGTACGGCGGTTTCGTCAATGAAGCCGTCACCTTCGATGGCAGCGGCTCGGCGGATCCCGATGGCGGTGCGATCCAGGCCTGGGATTGGGACTTTGGTGACGGGAGCATGGGTACGGGTGAAACCCCGACGCACATCTATGTTGCTGACGGAACGTATGTTGTACAGCTAACGGTTACAGACGACGAGGGACAGATGAGTGCCGCGACGATGACCACCGCTCTCATCGAGATGCGCCCGGTTAACCAGGCTCCCGTTGCCGATGCCAACGGACCGTATTCAGAATTCGTGAACGCAACGATCACCTTTGACGGCTCGGGCTCCAGCGATGCCGAGGATCCGAACACAGCGTTGACGTTTGCCTGGAACTACGGTGATGGCGCCACAGGGTCCGGCCAGAGCTCGGCCCACCGCTACTCTGCTATTGGTACCTATACCGTCACGTTGACTGTGAGCGATAGCGGTGGTCTGTCTGACACGGCAACAACGACCGCTGTAATCGATGATCTGCCGACTGTCGGGGACGGCGAGACGTTGTACAACGCGTGGTGCCTCGGCTGCCACGGAGACTTTGATCAACCAAACCAGGCGTCTTCAATTAAAGTGCTTGGTGCGCGATCGTGTTCCATCGACGCTGCCATCGATGGCAATCCGGCGGCGGGTGGAGACACACCCTACCCGGACGGTGTGCCTGACATGCAATTTATGCAAGGGGTGCTCACCGGCCCGAGCGTCGACGCAATTTCGGATTGGATGAACGGGTCGCCCGTCTCAGGTGTGGAGCGTTACACAACGGCCTGTTCCGGCTGTCACGGCGCCGATGGCAGCGGCGGTTTCGTGGCTGGGGATATCCGTGGGAAGGGCAACAATGTCCAGCAAGCAATCTTGAATGAAGATGCGATGAAGTTCTTGAGTTGCCTGCCAGCATCTGAGGTTACTACGTTTGGTGACTTCCTCGGCAGGGAAACGGTTCAGCCAGTCAGTAGTAGCGGTTCCGGCACGACGGGTCCGACATTCCTGTTGTTGCTCGGTGGGGCGGTGTTCCTGATGCGGCGCCGCAACCGGCTAATTGCATAGAGGTGGTGCCCACCAACACTTTTTTGAAAACCGCTTATACTGCGCTGGTTTGGGAGAATGCGCCAACCAGGACTTGAACCCGACCTTGGCGTGCTTTCCGTCACAGAATGGCTTGTTCTCGGATGCGCCACAGCGACACAGGGTCGCCTTAAGATCCCTTTAATGAATCGATTCGCAGAAGGAAAACTGGTCGGCGTGAGAGGATGGACTCGCGGCTTCGGCACTCGGGCCTTCGGCCCGCACTACGTGCGTCTGTCGGCGCTACGCGCCTCGGTGCGAACCTCAGGCCCCTGCCTCCCGCAAAAGTCCCGCAGTAATAAGCTCCTCCGGCCATGCATCGCATAGCAAAACTGATTCGCCACCCACACTTTCTTAGAGGCGTTCCTGTGCGAGTGACATGGATATAGTGGAAAGTGAGTATAGAACCAGCTCGCCACTGTCCGCAGAATCAGTCAGTTAACTTATCCCAGAAACATCAATTAGCTATGGAATTAGTGTGCCCAGCGGGCAATCTTCCCTCACTCAAGGCGGCCGTCGACAACGGCGCAGACGCGGTCTATATCGGCTTTAAGAACGAAACTAATGCACGCCATTTCGCCGGGCTCAATTTCGATGACAAGCAGATAGAGGAGTGTCTGACTTATGCACGTAGCCATGGAACAAAGGTCTACGTTGCAATCAACACCTACCCGCAGCCGGATAATTTCGCGACGTGGGAAAGAGCTGTCGATCAGGCGGCTGAACATCGCGTAGATGCACTGATTCTTGCGGACATCGGCGTCATGGACTATGCGGCTGAGAAATGGCCCGAACTACGCTTACATCTTTCCGTGCAGGCCTCAGCGACCAGCTATGAAGCTGTGCGCTTTTATGCCGAGCAGTTCGGGGTCAAGCGTGCTGTGATTCCCAGAGTGCTTTCGGTGAAGCAGGTGGAGGCCCTGGTTAACAACTGCCCGATTCCAATCGAGGTATTTGGTTTTGGCAGTTTATGCGTGATGGTGGAAGGCCGTTGTTATCTTTCTTCTTACGCAACAGGGCAGGGGCCGAACACATTCGGTGCTTGTTCGCCGGCAAGCTTCGTGCGCTGGTCCGAAACGGACTCTAAACTCGAGACGCGATTGAATGGCGTGCTGATTGATCAGGTTAATAAGGACGAGAATGCGGGGTACCCGACAATCTGCAAGGGCCGATTCAAAGTTAACGGCGAGACGGGCTATGCGATTGAAGAACCTACGAGTCTGAATACGCTACCCATTCTACCCGATTTGCTAAGAATCGGTGTGGCAGCTATCAAGATCGAAGGACGTCAGCGCAGCCCCGCCTATGTAGCAAAAGTAACCACGGTACTACGCGCCGCAATCGATGCCTGCATGAAAGATCCCGAACACTTTGTGCCGGATCAGGCGTGGCTCGAGCAATTGACATCGGTCTCAGAAGGTGTACAGACGACGTTGGGTGCGTACCAGAGGGAATGGCAGTGAGTACTGCAAGTACACGCATGCGTCTTTCTTTGGGACCGATTCAGTACCACTGGACAAAGGAGAAGATGTTCGACTTTTATCGCGCGATTGAATCCGCGCCAGTGGACATCGTTTACCTGGGCGAGACCGTTTGTTCCAAGCGGCGTTCCTTTAATCATAAGGACTGGATTCAGGTAGCTGAGCGCTTGCGAGATGCGGGCAAGGAAGTCATTCTATCGACTCTCGCCCTTCTTGAGGCCAGTTCCGAACTTGGCCTCGTGCGCAAACTATGCACTAACGGTAGTTTCGCGATCGAGGCAAACGATATGTCGGCGGTACAAATGCTTGCCGGCAATTCGGACTTCATCGGTGGGGCATCACTCAATATCTACAATCCAAGGACCTTGAGAAAGCTGGTTGGCATGGGTCTGATTCGATGGGTTATGCCGGTCGAATTATCAAAAGGCGTACTCGCCGGTTTTCTGAAAGAGATGCCTGCTGGCATCGAGTCTGAAGTATTTGCCTGGGGCAGATTGCCATTAGCCTATTCCGCGCGCTGCTACACGGCTCGCGCGCACAAAGTGCCAAAGGATGCTTGTGAGTACTGTTGCGTCGACTACCCGGATGGACTGATGCTGACGACTCGTGAAGACGAGGATTTTCTGATCCTGAATGGAATTCAGACCCAGTCGGCTAAGGTACACAATCTGGTTAACGAGATGAGTGGTCCTGACTTGGGTATCGACATATTCAGGATCAGCCCGCAGTCAGAGCACACTGAGCAAGTCATCTGTCTGTTCGACCAGGTACGTACCGGGGCATTGGATGCCAACGAAGCCACGCACAAACTGGAACCGCTCGCAGCCATTGGCTTGTGCAACGGTTATTGGCACAAGGAAGCTGGAATGGCTTCATGCAACGCAGTCTGTGGCTCATGATTCGCAGACCTTCGCAGATTATACACTCAACGCTGGCGTCAGTGTCTGAGGAGAATCGTCCCGTTTACCATAGTCAGCGCGAGTTCCTCCGGTTTCTTGAAAAGCGGGGAGACTTGAAGCGAGTTCAAACGCCAGTCAGTCCAGCGTTTGAAATGACGGAAATTTGTCATCGAACAATAAAGACAGCCGGGCCAGCGATATTGTTCGAGAAACCGAGCGAAGGGAACTTTCCGGTGGTCGGCAACCTGTATGGGACTGAGCGAAGAGTCGCTGCCACCATCGGCTTGAGTAATGCGCAGGAATTGCGCGAGTTTGGGAAGCAACTGGCTTTTCTCAAGTCACCGGACCTGCCGCATAGTGTAGGAGATGCGATCGGCAAGTTGCATGACTTTCGCAGACTCGCTCACGTCAATCCGATAGCGGTGGAAAACCCGCCATGTCAGGAAGTCATCATTGAGGGAGGGAATGTCGATCTGTCCTCGCTACCAATCCAGACCTGTTGGCCGGATGACGCCGGCAAGTTGATCACCTTTGGTTTGGTCGTGACGAAAGGGCCACACAAAGGGCGACATAATATCGGCATTTATCGACAGCAAATGATCGGCCGAAATCGACTCATCATGCGATGGTTGCAGCATCGTGGCGGTGCAATCGATTTCGCAGAATTCAAGGCATCCCGACCCGGCGAACGGTTTCCTGTAGCCGTGGCGATTGGCGCGGACCCGGCCACTACTTTAGCCGCCGTCACGCCACTACCCGATACCCTTTCAGAGTTCCAGTTTGCGGGACTGTTGCGTGGTGCAAAGACAAGAATCGCAAGATGTCTGGCCCATGATCTTATAGTACCAGCGACATCGGAGATTATACTTGAAGGCTTCATCGAGCCCGATGAGACGGTCGATGAAGGACCATTTGGCGACCATACCGGTTACTACAATTCTGTGGAAAAATTCCCGGTGTTTACGGTTGAACGCATCACTCACCGTGTTGAACCGGTCTATCAGGCAACGTACATGGGCAAACCGCCGGAAGATGAGCCCTCAATATTATCCGCGTGCCTCAATGAAATGTTCATCCCGTTGTTGCAAGAGCAGTTCCCGGAGATCGTCGATTTCTATCTTCCTCCAGAAGGCTGTTCGTATCGGGTGGCGGTAGTAAGTATCAAAAAGGGCTACCAAGGTCATGCGCAACGGATCATGTTTGGCATTTGGTCCTATTTGCGTCAATTCACTTACACCAAGATGGTGATCGTGACGGACCATGACATTGATGTACGCTCCTGGAAGCAAGTTATCTGGGCGATGACAACGCGAATGGACCCGGCCCGCGATACGACAATTGTCAAGAATACGCCCGTAGATTATCTTGATTTCGCAAGTCCGACTTCGGGTCTCGGCTCCAAAATCGGAATCGATGCGACGACAAAGTGGCCGGGTGAAACAGACCGGCAATGGGGCCGGCCAATAAAGATGACGAGCGACGTGAAGAATCGAGTAAGTAGCCTTTGGGCCGAACTTGGCATTGATTGAGAGAATCAGATTGGAATCCGGATCATGAACAATTCTGCGTCGACCGGCGGTTCGCCTGAGCTACCGTCTATCGCCAGAAAACCATTGGCATGGGTACCATTACCAATAAAGGCGAAAGCGATTACAAGTGCGATGAATGCATTGTTCGCGATGCCTTTGGAAGCAGGCGAGCTTGAATTTCTTGATAAGCGGGTGATGAACATTTTTGTTTCCGACGCGGAGCTGAGGTTTTCGATCAGGCTTGATCGGGGTAAGTTACGCGCAGGAATCGACGTGGCGGAAGCAGACCTGACCATTGAAGGGACCGTTTATACGTTTCTGTTGTTGGCCACACGAAAAGAAGATGCGGACACCTTGTTTTTCCGCCGTCAGCTGAAAACGTCAGGCGATACCGAGCTCGGCCTGCATGTCAAAAACTTTCTAGATGGCCTCGAAACAGAGGCGTTGCCCTATCATCGAACCATCGACCCCATCTTGCGCAGGAGTCTCGCGGTCGCGGATGGTGTCGACAAGATTCGCAGTCGACTATCGGTTTTGTGACCCGCCAAACTTCAGGCTTGGCAATCATTATCACTAGAGTCGACAATCTCTTTGCAAAGCTCAGTTGAAATGAACTTTCTTGCTGAAAAAGGAACTGCTCCATCTCCTCCAAAAACATACGGGTCCTCACCAAACATTAGCCATTGAGTTTTGAGCTTCTCGGGAGTTATTCCTTTTTCATACAAGTCTTTCAAGCTTTTAATCGTAATTTCTTTACACTTATTAACCGCTTCTTCCAAAGAATCATATGATCCAACTGTGTACCTTTCACTCTTATCCATATAATGATAATTATCATCGACAAATACTTTATATTGATCGTTCATTTTCTTATCAGACATGGTTGTTTATTCAGGGGAGTTGAGAGGTGGCCCCATTTCTTTGGACAGCTAAACCCGATTCTATAAGAGGATCCGAGCCTGTCGTTTAGGCAGCCAGGGTCAGCGGCTGCTGAGAGTAATAGACCTGGTCCGGCGTTTTTCTTTTCAAGCTGGAATGTGGCCGTCTTCGATTGTACAGATTAAAGTATTTTCCGATACCGGCGCGTGAGTCCGAGACCGGTGTTGGCGAGGCGTAGACCGTGGAGCGAGCCATCCCCAGCGCTTCCTTGTGCCCGCTGCCCTCGAACACAACGCCCGCTCCACCACTGTCTGGTCGCCTTTAGTTGCCGCCAATGCGACTTTCGATTTGAAAACCGGGGTGTGATTCCGGCGCGGTCTTCTGGGCACGATTGGCTCCTGATTTTATTGCCAATAACATGGCTCATATCAGGCTTGGAATCCACTTATAACGCTGTCCGATTTTCCGGGGCCACCTCTACCGTTAGAACACGAAGTGTTCCTCGTCAATCTTCATTAGCGATTCGGGACCTGCCAACATCGTCTGCAGCAGCGAAGTCGTTCGAGGCAGGATCTTGGCAAAGTAAAACTCTGCTGTCTGTATCTTCGAACGATAGAACGCCTCTTCCTTCGTTCCCTGTTCCAGTCGCTTGTACGCCGCGCGAGCACTGGCGGTCCACGCTACGCCCAGTAACAGGTAACCCGAGAACATGATGTAGTCGACCGAGGCCGCGCCCACGGCATCGCGATTTTTCATGGCCGCGAAACCAATCTTTCGCGTGAGTGACCGCCACTGACGGGTGAGCCGGACCAGCGTCTTCACGTAGGGCCTGATCTCCTTGCGGCGGCGCGCATGCTTGCAGAATTCCAGGATGAAACTCGTCACGGGGTCCAGCGCCTTGCCGCGCGTACCGAGTACCTTCCTGCCAAGCAGGTCCAATGCCTGGATGCCGGTGGTGCCTTCGTAAAGCATGGCGATTCTTGCGTCGCGAACGTTTTGTTCCACGCCCCACTCACTGATATAGCCGTGCCCACCGAAACACTGCAGCCCTAAGTTGGCGCTTTCGAAGCCGGTTTCAGTGAGGAACGCCTTGATGATCGGCGTCAGCAGGCTGAGCACTTCGTTGGCATTCCTGCGTGCCTCCGGGTCCTGCGACCGGGTCAGGATGTCGCCCTGGGTGCTGGCGTAGTAGACCAGTGCACGGCCACCTTCGGCAAACGCTTTCTGCGTTAGCAGCATTCGGCGCACGTCCGGATGCACGACGATCGGATCGGCGGGTCCGTCGGGGTTCTTTGGGCCCGACAGGGAACGCATCTGCAAGCGATCCCTGGCGTAGGCCAGCGAGTTCTGGAATGCCAGCTCGGAATGCGCGAGGCCCTGCACACCGGTGCCGAGGCGGGCGAAGTTCATAAAGGTGAACATGTAGTTCAGGCCCTTGTCGATCTCACCGATCAGGTACCCGGTCGCGCCATCGAAATTCAACACGCAGGTCGCATTGCCGTGAATGCCCATCTTGCGCTCCAGGGCGCCGCAGCGGACGTTGTTTCTGTCCGCAATGGAGCCGTCGTCGTTCGGAATGAACTTGGGAACGATGAACAATGAGATGCCCTTGGTGCCCGGCGGCGAGTCCGGCAGGCGTGCCAGCACGATGTGCACGATGTTTTCGGCGAGGTCATGTTCGCCGGAGGAAATGAAGATTTTCGACCCCGTAATGCGATACGTGCCATCGGCAACCGGCTTGGCTTTCGTCTTCAACAACCCCAGGTCGGTTCCGCAATGCGATTCTGTCAGGCACATCGTTCCCGTCCAGCGGCCACTGACCAGAGGCTCCATGAAGATCGCCTTCTGCTCCTCGGTACCGTGTTCCCCGATTGTCTCCATCGCGCCGTGCGACAGTCCCGAATACATGCTCCAGGACCAGTTCGCGGTACCGTTCATCTCTCGAACAGACAGTCCGATTGACATCGGCAGATCCTGGCCGCCGTACCGTCCGGGCTGGTCCAGCGCCGGCCAGCCGCCTTCGATGTACTGCTGGTACGCGTCCTTGAAGCCGGTAGGCGTTATTACTTCACCGTCATCGGTCATCTGGCAGCCTTCCTGATCACCTACGGCATTCAGTGGAGCCACGATTTCCTCGGAGAACTTGCTGGCTTCCTCGAGAATCACGTTGACGAGGTCCAGATTCACGTCCTCGCAACCCGGCAATGAGGCGTAGTGCCGGTCGCAGTCCAGCACGTCTTCCATTACAAACCGCATATCCCGCAAGGGAGCTTTGTAGGTCGTCATAGCGAACTCTTTTCAGCGTACAAGTGTACGCACAACCGTACCATACGTCTGCTAGAATGCAACACCCACGCGGAAAAACGGACTCACACCGGCCATGACAAGAGCGCTCCTGAAGGTCTCAAGACAGCAGCAGAAGGCGGAAACGCGGCAGAAATTGCTCGATGCAGCGGCCGCCGAGCTGGCCTCGGGACGGAGTTTCGATACGCTCAGCCTGCGGGAAGTCGCCAAGCTGGCCGGCATCGCACCGACCTCTTTCTACCGGCACTTCCACGACATGGAAGGGCTCGGCCTGACGCTCATCGAGCGGTGCGGCGAATCAATGCGCAAGCTGATCCACGACGTGTTGCACCAGGCGTCGAATGGCCGGTCGCTGATCAGGGCCTCGGTCGAGACACTCTTCGAATATTTCTACAGCAATCAGGGGATGTCGCGGATGATCCTGCAGGAAAGCATGTCGCGGCAGCCTGCGTTTCGACTAGCCGCCGAGCGGCTTATGCAGACCATGTCCAGTGACCTGGCGGATTACCTGGAAGAGGAGGCGCGCGAACGCGGCGTACCGCTGGGACACGCGCGAATTGCCGCTGATTCGATGGTCGCCATCCTGTTCACGGCAGGAATCGCACTGCTTGACACGCCGGCCGATGAGCGCGACCGGCATGTCGAGACCGCCATTATTCAGTTACGCATGATCATGCGCGGCGCCGAGGCCATGGGCCAGAAATAACGCGGATTCTTGCAGCCCGACAAACCGGCAGGAATCCACCAACGACAGGCCGAAGGCCCATCTGACAATTCGATTTTATTGATAAGTACTCGAAAGATAGAATCATCGAACTCAAGCTTTTTGCAAGGATCAATCCGAGATGACGAAGCTAGCTGCGTTCAACTTTCAGGACTGGATCGAAGAGCATCGACACCTGCTGAAACCGCCGGTCGGAAACCAGCAGATCTGGGAAGACGCTGACATGATGGTTACGGTCGTTGGAGGCCCGAATCAGCGCACCGACTTTCACGACGATCCCGTCGAAGAGTTTTTCTACCAGCTCGAAGGTGACATGGTGCTAAAGGTGTTTGACGACGGCGAGTTTTACGACGTCGTCATTCGTGAAGGCGACGTTTTTTTCCTGCCGAAACATGTCCGACACTCACCGCAGCGACCAATGGTCGGCAGCGTCGGGCTCGTGATCGAGCCCAAGCGTCCCGACGGGCTGAAGGACGCCCTCGAATGGTACTGCTTCGAGTGCGGCAGTCTCGTGCACCGGGTCGAGGTGGTACTGAAGTCGATCGTGCGCGACCTGCCACCGCTGTACGAGTCGTTCTACAACGACGAAGCGGCGCGAACCTGCCCCGATTGCGGTGCGCTGCATCCGGGCAAGGTGCCACCTGAAGGTTGGGTTTCTATACCGCCGCGGGCAGAAGCCTAGGATGCGCTACCAGCCAACACTCGAATTTGCGAAGGTCCAGGACGAGGCAGACCCACTCAACACGTACCGCGACCGATTCCACTTCCCATCGCTTGATACGAGCGAGCTCGTGTATTTCACCGGGCATTCGCTTGGACTGCAGCCAAAGACAGTTCGCGCCGCCGTTGAGCTGGAGCTCGATGAGTGGGCGAAATACGGCGTCGAAGGGCATTTTCATTCGACGAACCCGTGGTACAGCTATCACGAACTCCTGACACCGCCGATGGCCGAGATTGTCGGCGCGAAGGAGTTGGAAGTTGTCTGCATGAATTCGTTGACAACCAATATTCATCTGCTGTTCGTGTCTTTCTACCGCCCGACCAGGCAGCGCTACAAAATCATCAGCGAAGCCAGGATGTTTCCGTCGGATCGCTACTTGCTGGAGACACAGGCGCAGTTTCATGGCTTTGATCCCGACGACGCCATTGTTGAAGTGGCGCCCAGGGACGGCGAGAGATTGATTCGGGAAGAAGATATCCTCGACGCGATTGGTGCGAATGCCGATGAGCTCGCGATGGTTTTCTTCGGCGGCGTCAGTTATTTCACAGGCCAGCTGTTCAACATGCTGCGCCTGACTGACGCGGCACACGCAGTCGGCGCAGTCGCCGGATTCGACCTGGCTCACGCCGCGGGCAACGTGCCATTGTCACTGCATGAGTGGGACGTCGACTTTGCCGCGTGGTGTTCCTACAAATACCTGAACTCGAGCCCCGGCAACGTTGGGGGGATTTTCGTACACGAACGTCATGGTCGGAGTTCTGAGCTGCCACGATTTGGCGGTTGGTGGGGACACGATAAGACGACGCGGTTCCAGATGAAGAGCGGCTTCCAGCCGATGGAAGGCGCTGAAGGCTGGCAGCTGAGTAATGTGCCGATTCTTGGCATGTCCGCGATGAAGGCGTCGCTGGACGTATTTGCCGAGGCGGGTATGCCCGCTTTGCGCGAGAAGAGCGAGAAGCTGACGGGCTACCTCGAGTACACAATAGATCTGCTGGCGGCAGAGTTTCCCGACGCGAAGATCAGTGTCATTACGCCGCGGGACCCCGCCCAGCGTGGCTGCCAGATCTCGATCGACGTTGCCGGTCGCGAGCGCAAGCTGTTCGACGACATGATCGCGGCTGGCGTCATCGCCGATTTTCGGGAGCCCTGCATTATTCGCATGGCGCCGGTGCCACTCTACAACTCTTTCGAGGAAGTGTTCACCTTCGGCAACGTGATGCGCGAGCTACTGGCCCAGGGAGAAGGGTAAGTGACACAAAGTACATTCACGGTTGTCGGAGGTGGTCCAGTTGGAGCCTTGCTCGCAATCTCACTGGCGAGACACGGCTACAAGGTTGGGCTCTACGAAGGTCGACCGGACTCGCGCAAGACCAGTATCTACCAGGGCAAGTCAATCAATATTGCATTGTCCGATCGCGGGTGGACGTCGCTTGAGAAGATTGGTATCAGTGCCGACGCCAAGAAACAGTCTATTCCGATGTATCACCGTGCCATCCACGGCATCGGTGGCAACCTTAGCTCGCTCCCTTACGGCAAGAAAGATGACGCGATCTGGTCGGTTTCCAGGGGCGGAATCAACGAGCAACTTCTGGACATCGCTGACGATGAGCCAAACATCACGACACATTTCGAGCATCGCCTTGTTGATGTCGACTTCGCATCTGCGACAGCGACGTTCAAAGTAAAGAATGACAAGGAACTGGTCATTGAGGCCGACTACCTGTTTGGCGCTGACGGCGCGTATTCGAAAGTACGTCGGCTTGCGCACAGCCTGCCGAGATTCAGCTACAGCCAAACCTACATGCCGCAGTGCTATATCGAGCTGAACATCCCGGCGAATCCTGATGGATCGCACAAGCTCGAGAAGAATGCGTTACACATCTGGCCGCGCAAGGACTTTATGCTAATCGCGCTGCCGAACCCTGATGGGACGTTTACGTGCACGCTCTTTCTGAACTACTCGGGCGATCCGTCGTTTGAGTCGTTGCGGGGGCGCTCGGAAGTTGAGGCATTTTTTGAATCGAACTTCGCCGATGCGATGGAGTATCTGGAAGACCCGCTTAACGTCTTCATGGAAAAGACGGCCGCACCTCTTTTTCTCGTGCAGGTATTCCCGTGGTCGTTCAACCGGAGGGTAGGGCTCATCGGCGATGCCGCGCATGCAATTGTGCCGTTCTTCGGACAGGGAATGAACTGCGGTTTCGAAGACTGCGCCGAACTTGACGTGCTGATCACCCAACACGATCATGATTGGGACCAGATATTTCCGGCCTACGAGAATGCAAGGAAGCCTAACGGCGATGCCATTGCAGAGCTGTCCAAGCGGAACTTCGATGAGATGAGCGATCTGTCGGGCGACAGGAACTTCCAATTGCGCAAAATGATTGAAGCAAAATTCAGCATGCGTTTTCCGGAATTGTGGACGCCGCTCTATTCGATGGTGACATTCTCACCCGATGTCCCCTATTCGGAGGCGCTGCGAATAGGCGATGAGCAGAACAAAGTGATGGAGAGAATTATGGCGCTGCCGAGAATTGAGGATGACTGGGACAAGCAACACGTCATGAACCAACTCTTCGACCTGGCTTCAGAGACATTTGGGGGCGGAAAGTCGTCAAGCTAGAAACTCGGCAACCGAACGCTACAAAACAATCGACAGACTGTGAGAGACATTCTTGGTGATCATGTAATTGTGCAGGCCTTCCGTACCACCTTCGCGGCCATAGCCGCTGGATTTAACGCCACCGAACGGCGTCTCCGGCAGAGATGCCTCCAACGTGTTAATCGATAAGTTGCCGGCTTCGACGCCCTCAACTATACGGTCTACATAGTCGGCCCGGTTGGTGAAGCCGTACGAGGCCAAACCGTAGGGCACAGAGTTTGCCTTTTCGATGGCCTCATCCAGGGAGGCAACGGGGTTTATGATCGCCAACGGCCCAAAGGGCTCTTCCTGCATTACGCGAGCGCTGTCGGGCACATTGGCCAGCACAGTCGGCTGAAAGAAATAGCCTTTGTTACCCAGTCTACTGCCGCCGGTCTTGAGCTCCGCGCCTTGTTCCCGCGCATCTTCGACCAGGTCCGTGAGTGCTCCGATCCTGCGGTCATTGGCGAGTGGCCCCATCTCAACACCCGGATCAACACCGTTGCCTACGATAGTTTCGGCAGCGCGGCGTACGAAGGTCTCTACGTATGCGTCAAATATGCTCTCGTGCACAAAGAAGCGGGTAGGCGACGTGCAGACCTGACCCGCGTTGCGCATCTTTCGAACAGCGCCTGTAATGGCGGCCGCTTCGACGTCTGTGTCTTCGCAGACAATGACCGGCGCGTGGCCGCCCAATTCCATCAAGACCGGGGTCATGTGTTTTGCCGCCAACGTGGTTAGATGTCTGCCAACCGCGGTGGAGCCAGTGAACGCTACTAAACGCACCTGATCCTGCTTGATCAAATGATCGGAGATGTCTGCCGGCGTACCAAACACCAGGTTCAGCACCCCGGGTGGGAGGCCGGCATCATGCAACGCCCTTGCAATGTGCAGCGCTCCGGCAGGCGTTTCTTCGGCCGCTTTGAGAATGATTGAACAACCTGCGGCGATAGCCCCCGCAACCTTGCGGCAAGGTTGGCTCATCGGAAAATTCCAAGGGGAAAAACCGGCTACGATGCCGATCGGCTGGTGATGCACGATATATCTAACGCCCGGTGCGCTGGGTATGACACGCCCGTACGTGCGAGTGGCTTCACCCGCGTCCCATTCAAAAAACTCACAGCCCCGGATTACCTCGAGCCGAGCCTGGTCGAGCGGCTTGCCATGTTCCGCCGTTATAGCGGCGGCGATTTCCCCTTGCCGTTCGCGCATGATCGCCGCGGCTTTATACAGGATATTGGCCCTGCCACTCGGAGGTACCTTCCTCCAGGCGTCAAATCCCATGGCGGCCGATTCGACCGCGTCGTCCAAATCGCTCTTCTCCGCGTGGGGCAGGCGCCCAATCTCCTCTTCCGTCGCCGGATTCAGGACAGGAAGGTCGCTGGCGGTTTTACGCCATTCACCGTTGATAAAGAGATGCAGGTCTGGATAGGTACTCATCATTGATGCCTCAAAAAACGATACTCTGTGATTCTTGCTCCAGCTTACTTACGACGCTCATTGCGGCAAGAGCAGAGCTACGAGGGTTGTCTGGCAGGGAATGCCCTCGGATTTCAAAGGAAAAGCTGCCGAAATCGCCGGTCGCGCGAATCTCATGAATATTCTCGGAGATCTCCGGATCGGCGATTAGTTTGACTTGAGTGTCATCAAATCCGATCCCGGCGAGCGCGACCGCCGCGGCGACATTCGCATTCTTGGGATACTCGGTGGCGGCGTTCCGAGCCGAGCCATCAAAATGCGTTTCCGCGCCAGCGGTGAGATTGTCCAGATCCAGCCGTGTTTCCGCAGGTGATCCTTTCCAGCTTCGGGGCGGCTTTCGACCAATGTAGCTGACGCTTTGCAGTCTGCCAACACGGGCTGCTCGCAGACAATCGAGCGCTCCAATCGCACCGCTGACCAGATGAAGCCTCGTGTGGCCTTTGCTCGCGGCTCGTTCCAAAGTGTCGAAGAGATCCTGGTCCGCCAGCGCGCCGAGCGAAACCGTTGTCAGATCGGTACCGCTGCGCAGAATATCGGGTCCATGGGATCGTAGCGCCATGTGGCCTGCACAATCGATCATATGATCGATGTCGTCCGGCAGGTCCGCGACAGCGTCTACGTAAAGAGTGCCGTGAGGCTCCTCTGCACGGCCTTGAATAAATTCCGTTGGCAGAAGGAACGCCCGAATGATGTGGCCACGTTCGAGAGCCCGGTCACGTACGTAGCTGCCAATGGCTCCCTCGCCAATAATCCCCAGTCTCATACTATCCTCCATGTTTGTATTATTATTATCGCAAGAGCAAAAGGACGAGATATAGAAAATCGCCATTAACTATTCAAAGTTAGAAGCAAAAGACTACGCCCGCGAGAATATGCGAGGAATTTGGGCGGCCGCATTGAACCCGTTTTGCGAAGATCTTTCGCTCAATGAAGCCGGCCTGCGCGCGAACATCCGTCACTGGATTGACGATCTCGATATCCGGGGGCTATTCATCGCCGGAAAGCAGGGCGAGTTTTTCTCGATGAGCCTTGACGAGCGGAAACGCAATTTCGAGATTGCTGTCGAAGAGTGTGATGGCGAGACCGGCGTTATCGTTTCGGTGTCGGATCAGAATTTCGACACGGTTCTTGATCTCGCCCTCCATGCACAGAATTGCGGGGCTGACTACATTGTGGTCCATGCTCCGGTTTTGAGCTTCATACATGACCGCGGCGAGGTCCTGTACGAGTATTACAAGGCACTCTGCGATCGTCTTGATATTGGCATTGCCATGTGGAGCCATCCGGATTCCGGCTATCTGATGCAGCCGGAAGAATGCGCACGTATTGCCGAGCTGCCCAATATCGTTGCTATCAAATACTCGGTTCCTCGTGAGATGTATGTGCACTTAAGTCACATGGTCGGCGACAAGATCCAGGTATCCACCTCGGCGGAGGACGACTGGCTAGACAATATTGAAGAACTCGGCTGGCAACTCTATCTTTGTTCTTCGCCGCCGTACCATTTACAGACCAGGAACGACAAGCGCATGGACGAGTACACGCGTCTTGCCTTTGCAGGAAAGTTTGAAGAAGCTCGGCGCGTGCGCGACAGTCTCAATTCCGTGCGCGACGCGATGGCGCGGACAAGACCGGCGGATAAGCCGCAAGCCTTCGGCAAATACTGGCAAGAATTGCTTGGGCAGGTCGGAGGACGTGTGCGACCGCCAATGCTGGAGCTGACAGAAACAGAAAAGACGGCGATCCGGGAAGCCTTTGAGACATGTGGTTTGGTTGTGTGAGTCCGAAGAACGTCCGAGTTAAGCGCCTTCCTTGCGCATAATTGGCCGCGCCAGGCCAACGGTGAGTTTTTCACCCAACACTTCGCGGCGGAATCGGAATAGTTCGGCCGGTCGACCACGGCCAACGGCTGCGGTCCTGCCAATCGGTTCAACCAGATCGGCATTGGTCACCAGGCGCCTGAAGTTTTGCTTGTGTAGTTTGGCACCGCTGAGTGCTTCCGTAACGCGTTGCAGTTGTAGCAACGTGAATTCGCCCGGCAATAATTCGAAAATGACAGGGCGGTACGCCAACTTGCCCCGCAGCCGCCCGAGGGCAGTGGCCAGGACACGGCGATGGTCCAACGCCATTGGCGTTCCCAAGTCACTAACCACTTCTTTCTTTGCGTCGGTACCCGAACGGCCGGATTGTGCCAGTGCATCTCTCTGCGCTTCAGAGACAAGGCCGACTTCGTAGAGCAACTCGAAGCGCTCAAGCGACAATACAGCGTCCATCTCGGCAGAATGTCGGTCGCCAAATGTGACGTTTCGTCTTTCCTGCCGATCTTTGCGCCGTTGTGGGTTGCTCGCCCATTTCACCCAACGCTGTAATGCGGGCGCGATAGTTTCCTCGATTACATCAGGTCGACCGTCACGCCAGTCCTCCCAGGGTAGAAACCGGTACCAGTCGGCCCAGCGGACATTCTCACCGTCGATCTGATCCTCATGAGTCAACGCAATGTATGCGACGGATACGACTCGCGGACCTCCGTCGATCTCGGCAGGATCGCGGTGCCGATTGCCGAAGGTATAAAGTTGCTCGACATAGAAGAGGTCAAGGCCAGTCTGAGTCTCGATCAGATGCCTCAGTCCATCCTCGAGACTGGCATGATCCGAGGGCTTGAACGGGCCGTTTGGCAGCACGCACTGATCACCGTGATCGACCACGAGGACCCGCGGCACCTCATCAGTCACAGCGACGATGACCCCGAGCAGGTTGATCACGGCTTCGGGCTGTTTTTGGATCATTTTGTTGTCTTTACCGCACGTTTCAAGAGCATTCAGCTTGACACACTATATGCTCTCTGTGAGTATAAGCAATATACTCGAAATGAGCATATAAGTGAACCGCTTCGTCTCACTGATCGAGACCTTCTCAATATAGGTTTGTTATGGCTACCAATCCCAACTTTGTCGAGGACCTGACCAGAGATTTGGTAACGGTCGCTCCCCTGTATGAGCGCGTCAAAACCGTCATCCCGGACATCGAATGGCCCTTTCACGCCCCGTACGTGGCGGCGATAAACGACCTCAAGAAAGAACGCAACGCGGTCATTCTTGCTCACAATTACCAGACGCCGGAGATTTTTCATTGCGTCGCGGACATCACCGGCGATTCGCTGGCTCTCGCTCGAAAGGCCGTCGACACCGATGCTGATGTCATTGTGCTGGCCGGAGTGCATTTCATGGCCGAGACCGCAAAGCTCCTTAATCCCGACAAGACAGTGCTCATTCCAGACGTGCGGGCAGGTTGCTCGCTCGCCGAGTCCATTACGGCCGAAGACGTGCGTACGCTGCGCCGAAAGTACCCGGGCGTTCCGGTAGTGACCTACGTGAACACCTCGGCGGAGGTCAAAGCCGAATCCGATATCTGTTGTACCTCGGGTAATGCGGTCGAAGTGGTTGAGTCTCTGGGAACAAATCAGGTGATCTTCATTCCGGACGAGTACCTGGCCGCGTACGTCGCGGAGCAGACCGATGTCGAGATCATTCCGTGGCAAGGGCACTGTGAGGTGCACGAGCGATTTACGGTGAACGAGCTCGAGAACTTCCGCAGCAGTTACGACGAACTGACTATTATCGCGCATCCGGAATGTCCCCCGGACGTACTCGGTGCCGCCGACTTTGTCGGTTCGACGGCGCAAATGCAGGATTACGTGACGACTAAGAGACCGTCCAGGGTGCTCATGGTGACGGAGTGCTCGATGAGTGACAACGTTGCGGCCGACATCCACGACGTCGAGTTCATTCGTCCGTGCAACCTATGCCCGCACATGAAACGAATTACGCTCGCCAACATCCAGCAATCTCTCGAGACATTCGAACCTGCAGTAGAGATCAATCCTCTGGTTGCCGAAAGGGCGCGTGTGGCAGTTGAGCGAATGCTGGCGGTCGGAAAATAGACACAACGATACGGCGCATCGGAGGGATGCCACCACCGTCGTAGTTTGTCAGGGAGCCGCCTTTAACAACCTCGAATCGAATTCGAAATGCGAGCCATCGTTCGCTTCGAGATTGATTTCCCAGGTTTCTTCATCCGGTATCTCGGTTCGTTCATGGCCGGGCAGCTCCCGCTCGTCATCGACCTGCAAACCCCAGACCCGCACGTTGCGTATACCGGTAACCCGAATTCGCTCGCTATTGAATCGTGCGCGCAGCTTGGAATCGACCTCATCGCTTGCCCAGACCGCGTAGCCGCAGGCGGCGATCATGGCAACATGCCGCGGCATTTTCGCGTCGGTACCTTGCTTATTCATCGCTCACACCCCTCCTGAGTGTAGGCTAGCTACTCGGCGAGTCGCAGAGTATCCGTAATTGTGCCGACCAGGCCGCCGTTATTGAGTAGACAGGGCGGAAAAATCTCTTATTCTGTGGTCTTTACGAGCAAGCTGATCAGAGTGGGCAAGCATGGGCGGTGATATCCAGGGCAAAGGCATCAGCACGAAAGCGATTCACGCGGGGGAAGACGGGCGCTCGAACACAGGTGCGTCCGCACCGGATCTGGTCATGTCGAGTTCGTTCCAGATCGACGAGGAAGTCAGCTTCTCGGCCAACAACCTGGACGCAGACTCACCGTATATCTACACACGATGGTCCAACCCGACGATCGCGCAGCTCGAAGAAAAACTCGCGGTTCTGGAGCAGGCGGAAGCTTGCATCACTTTGGCATCCGGCATGGCGGCGACGAGCGCAGTATTGCTGCAGTTCTTAAGCCACGGCGATCATCTGATCATCAGCAGCACTAACTACCCGGGAACCGCCGAATTTGCGCGTCAAACGCTGCCTCGTTTTGGTATTAGCGTCACCCCCGTTGATACGCGAGAACCTGAAAATATTCGCAGCGCGTTGCGCAGCGAAACGAAGATGATCTGGCTGGAAACGCCGTCCAATCCACTGCTTCGTCTCGCCGATATTTCGGCTGCGTCCAACATTGCGAAGCAGCAGGGCGCTCTTTTGGCCATCGACTCCACCTTTGCTACGCCAATCGCGACCCAGCCACTACAATTCGGGGCTGATCTGGTTGTGCATTCGTTGACGAAGTACATCGGTGGGCATGGCGATGCAATGGGAGGCTCGATTTGCGGTTCTCAGGAATTGATCTCGGAGCTGCGGGGTGAAGCACTAACGCACTATGGCGGCGTGATTAGTCCCTTTAACGCCTGGCTAATCATGCGAGGCATGGCGACGCTGCCGATGCGCATGCGCGCTCACGAAGAAAACGCGATTGCGGTCGTCGAATACCTGCTGAACCACCCGCGCGTAGAAACCGTGATTTATCCCGGGCTGAAATCGCACCCACAGCACGAACTCGCGAAACAGCAGATGGACAATTTCTCGGGAATGGTTGCATTTCGTGTTGCCGACGGAAAGCGCGTCGCTGAGCGCATGATGTCTGATCTCGAAGTGATTCATTACGCCGTTTCACTCGGACATCACCGCAGCCTGATATATCTTATGCAAACCGACGACTTGGTCAGTTCTTCGTACCGCCTGGAAGGCAAGGAACTGGTAGATTATCGCGCGACAGCCGGCGATGGGTTGTTTCGTTTTTCCGTCGGTCTCGAGGACGCCAAAGATCTTTGCGAGGATCTTGGACGCGTTCTGTAAAAGAGTCCGCAAGAACATCCGGTTCTGCGACGGTCGCTATTGCCGATTCTGTCGTCGAATCGTGGCAGTGCGAGCTAAAGGACGATGCCACGGTTGAGGATGTGCAGGCGGTAAACAGCAAATGGCTTAAATGGGTCAACGACCACACGAAAGGCGGCGAAATAACGAGTTCGCTCGGCCAAGCGGTCGTTGGCAATCAGACCCGGTTCCTTTTTGTTGACAGCTATCCGGATATGGCAACCTGGGCCGCCACCAAGGAAGCGCTGGATGGCGATGCCGGCAATGAGATTGACGGCATGTTTGCCGACGTAATGGAGTGCAAGGAAAATCGTCTGTGGCGCATGGAAGCTACCAAGTAAGAAAGGTCGAAAGAGAGCCCCGTCAGAACGGCGGGGCTTTCGATAAGGAATAGATACCAATTACTGGAAGATGGTCGGATATGTGCAATGCCTTATCCTGCACAATGTATGCATCTTCCAACGACCACTGGTCACTGTAGAACAAATAGTCGATGGTTCGATCCGGACCATCGACGGTCGGATCGTTAGGAAAGTGCGTGTACCAGGCTTCCGGTTTGGCCGACGTCAGATGATTCAAAGCCGGGATGCCACGATACTTTTCGTACAGTGGTTCTATCTGTGGCTGCTCGTCATAATTACCGGTACCCGCCGCAAGGATTTTCCGCCGTTGCCGATTATTGTCTGGCGGCAGCAGATTGAGATCGCCACCCAAAACCCACGGGATATCGCGGCTATCCAGCGACTGCAGTAGCTCTTCTGTTTTTGCGACTTGCCGGTCCATGATGTCGGTACCGGCGCCCCAGGCATCAAAATGCGTATTAATTAACGCCACCGCATCTCGCTGGTCCGTAGCAATATGCGACTCAAGCAGGGCGCGCTGAAAGTCGAATGGAGTTACGAGAAAATTATTCGGCTTCCTGGGCAACTGATGGCGCACGGATTTGGTGATGCGGTACTTGGACAACGTCAGCAGTCTCATGTCGACCGGCCCCAGCACGTCCGGATGAAAGACGAACTCCGCCAGCCAATAAGGTGCCCCGGACCTACAAGCAAACAGATTATCCGGGAGCCTCTTTAAGAGTTCACTCGTGTGGTCGATGTAATGTGTCCGACTGTCATCGCCGCCATTAATCTCTTGCAGCATGACCACGTCAGGATCTTGTTCCTGTATCAACTCTGCGACCTCGTCCAGAGTCCAGAAAACGTGTTCCTCGGAGGGGTAGCTGGCGATAGTCTTGCCAGCTTCTGCCACGGCGGCGACGCGGTCCGGATCATCGATATCGATGTCGTAGAAAAAGACGTAGTTCTTGCTGGCCATGTATTGAACGTTGTAACTCATGACCTTTAGACGCGAATATGCCGCCAAAGCGGGTGCATCTGGCGCGCAGTCAACGCTGGCCACCTCCGTGTCGCCAGGTAAATAGGAGCGCGCCCACAGCACGCCTATCGCCGTTGCGCAGACGAAGAATAATGCGATGAGCAGTTTGGCAATTGAAGATAAGACTGGGGCGCCCCTTGAATGCGGCCGTATGGTAGCCCATTTGCCGGTAGGCGGCGAAACTTCTGCGGTGTCCAGCGGGAACTCTAACCCTTGAAATTGGCTCAAGAAGACCAAGAGTTAAGTCTGGTTTGTGCTCGGAGAGTCGACAATGTTCAAGCGCGTAGCGCTGTTTCTCGCAACCAACCTCGCCGTCATCCTGGTGTTGAGTATCGTGCTGCGCCTGCTCGGCGTGGATTCCATCCTCGACGAGCGCGGTACCGGCATCAACTACCAGTCCCTGCTGGTGCTGTCTCTGGTCATTGGATTCGGTGGCTCGTTCATCTCGCTTGCCATGTCAAAGTGGATGGCCAAGCGTTCGACGGGTGCGCGTGTGATTACGCAACCGGGCAACGCGGCAGAATCCTGGCTGGTCAATACGGTTGAACGCCAGGCGCGCCAGGCAGGAATCGAGACGCCCGAGGTCGCGATATACGACTCACCGGATATGAACGCGTTCGCCACAGGCGCGCGACGCAACTCGGCCCTGGTCGCCGTCAGCACCGGTCTGCTGCAGGGCATGCCCAAAGATGAAGTTGAAGCCGTGCTCGCGCATGAAATCTCGCACGTTGCCAATGGCGACATGGTCACGCTGACCTTGATCCAGGGCGTCGTTAACACGTTCGTCATCTTCCTCTCACGTGTCGTCGGCCACTTCGTCGATCGCGTACTTCTCAGAAACGAAAGCGGCCACGGCCTCGGCTATTTTGGCGCTGTCATCGCGGCGCAGCTCGTGCTCGGCGTGCTCGCAAGCATGATCGTGATGCGGGTGTCGCGGCTACGTGAGTTTCGCGCGGATGCCGGTTCTGCAGAACTCAACGGACGCGAGCCAATGATCAACGCCTTGGCGCGACTCGAGCGCGGCAGGCCGGGTAAATTGCCCGAGGCCCTACAGGCATTCGGCATTTCGGGCGGCGGCAAACGCTCGATGAAGCGCCTGTTTATGAGTCATCCGCCAATACCGGAACGAATAGAGGCGCTGCGCCAAAACTGACGCGCGCGTCGCCGCACCAGTTCACTTTTTCAGTGCCGGATCAACGGACGACGTAGTCGGATAGCTCTTCCTCGAATTCTTCATAGAGTGCGAAATTGTGCGCGACTGTGTCGTTGATGTCTTTCTGAATCCAGGCCGTTCGCAGAGATTCACGCACCCATTGGTGCTCGGCCCAGTTGCCGCCTGCTGATTTCACGACTTCGATTTCCGACGTCTGCAGGCCGGCTGCCTCGGTCATGCCGCTCATCATGCTGCCCAGATCTTTAAATGACACTTGTTCGTCGTTCTCCGCCTTTTCTGCGAGCTCTTGTAATCGAGCCGATTTTTGCTGCTGCAACTCTTCGGTTCGCTGCATAACACGGATGAATTCACGTACCTGCGATTTGTTCAGGCGACCATCCGACGGCGGATCAAACCGGTCCTCTTCTGCGGCAGCCAGCAATTCCGCCTGGCGTGCGAAGCCACTGTACATACCGGCGCCACCGGCACCGGGGGATGAATCTGAGTGCGGTCGGTCAGAGACACTTTCGAAAGACGGTCCGCTCATTGATGGGTATAAATACCGACCTACCGTCACCGATAGAATAAACATGGCTGCGACGGTTGCGACCAGAGAAAGAATGTAATGACCAACCCGTTTCCCATCGGGAACCTCGAGGTAGATTGGGATAACTTTCCAGAGAAGTACCAATCCGTAAATGAACAGGCCCAGCGCCAGCAATCCGCCTATCCACGGCAGCCAGGTAACGGCTTGGCCGATGTAGCCAGGTATGAATGCAAACGTTGTCGCGGCCAGCCCCAGCCCGAAGTGGTTCTTGCCACCAAACGCGCCAGCCAAGGCACTGAAAATAAACGCGACGACCGCGGCAGCGACGGCCGAGGTAATCATCGTCAGGATTGTGGATACAATCGTCGGGCGAAAACGCCCGAACATCGAGTAATCGCTACCGAGAAAGCCGAAAATGTACGCGGCTACCGCCGCGATGATAATCAAAGGGACGGTGAGCAAGACCGCGGTTTTCTGCCAGTTTTCGGCCTCTGGCAGGTAGTTTCGCCACGTTTGCTCAGCGTCAAATATGCCACCGCTTATGAGTTTCAGTGTCTTTTGTAAGTCGATCATGGCTAGCCTCGCTCTGTTCCTATTATTGGTCACGCCTCCACGAATACTAATTTTAGCAGGAAATCAGGGCGGGCCTGTTATTGTGAGGTTCAGATCGGCGATGCGCTGCGCGATTAAATGTTCTTTCGGACTAGCCTGAGAGCGCTTTCCTGGCTGGTAGTTCTGATTGCCGACGTTGCCTTTCAGCTTGCCGAGTTTGATGTAGCCGCCGTCCGTGACGTGGCGTGCTTCAGTTGGCGACGGATGTTTTGCCACGTAAACCACGAGGGCCGGTCCGTTGGTCGCGCGATCTATGAAAAGCGGCGACACAAAAAACCAAACCGCAACAAGCAACAGCACGCCCAGCACGACAATTACATTACGATTCACTAGAGCTCCCTTAGCGCCTGCGCAATGGGTAGTCTTGCGGCGCGAATAGCCGGAAAAAGGCCGCCGAACGCGCCAATGATCAATGCCGCGTACAGGCCGTCGACAAGCAGATCAGGCGTCACCGCAAAATCGAAAACGACCTGACTGAAGCTCGCGCCATTCAGGGTAGATACCTGAAAACCGTTGAACACGAGAAACGCGACGCCGCCACCCAACAGGCCACCGACGAAAGCGAGTAAAGTCGATTCAACCATTGTCGAGATCAGGATCGACAATGGCCCGAAACCCAGTGCGCGCAGCGTTGCAATTTCCTTGCCGCGAACCGAGACCGATGAGTACATGGAATTCAGCGCCCCGAAGACTGCACCGATGGCCATCAAGACTGTCAGCGGATAACCGATAAGCTTTATGAACTTGCTCAAGGGTTCGGCCTGTCCCGAGTAATAGTCCTTCTCGGTCATTACGTCCGGGTCGATTCTCGGGTCCGCTTCCAGCGCGGCCTGGAACTCGGCCAGGCTATCCTGGCTCTGCAGTTTCACGCGCACCGACTGAAACGAATTGCCACGCCGATACGAGTTCTGCAGGACGCGAACATCCGTCCAAAGCTCCGATTCGGAGACACTGCCACCTGCCTCGAAAGTGCCGACGACAGCCCATTCGGTCTGGCCGAACCTGATAGTCGTTCCCGTGTCGAGCCCCATGAACTCCTGTTGTGCCGCACGGCCAACGATGATCTCGTTCTTGCCGGCTTCGAACATGCGACCGTCGGATATGGTCACGTCCTTGCGTACATCGAAA
>Ga0255049_10000277_pt1 | contig 31985 bp, 32 predicted proteins | sample JV7_2_3_MG_FD_183615 | JGI IMG/M metagenome (GOLD analysis project Ga0255049, IMG submission 183615) | Seawater microbial communities from Jervis Inlet, British Columbia, Canada - JV7_2_3 | ecosystem: Environmental > Aquatic > Marine > Inlet | place: Canada: British Columbia | collected 2016-10-06 | reverse complement strand
CGGATCGATCGCTAGTTACGTTCTCGCGGGACCGGTCGAGTCGCTGGATTTTGCAGAAGGCTCATTCGGGTCACTGGGACAACGTGTATCGATGCCAGCTGGACAGTTGATCGGCCTCCGTATCGGCGACTACGTGATGGTGCGTGGACAAATCTCCGGCGCTGGCATGATTAACGCCGAGACCGTAATTCGAACCGGCCACCGTTACATTGCTGGAGCTTCCGAAGTATTTGTTACCGGCATTCCAACCTCTGTGGATTTCAGCCGGGGTACCGTATTAATCGGTGGTTTGAAAGTTGACTACACATCGTCTTTAGGCGGATCTAATTTTGAAGGGATAGGAGCTGCAATTTCAGTCATTGGGACCCAGCCGGCGCTCGGTGGACAGATGATTGGCAATTGGGTTCTGAATAAAACGGATCTTTTCCTGGGCGACTAAGTACTTTAGAAACGCTTACTGAGGTACAAGAAAAGGGATATTCGCTCAACCAGGGGCAACAAAAGAAAAGGCCGCATCAGCGGCCTTTTCTTTTTGCATTCAGGAATTAAAAAAGTCGGCGTCCCTGCCGACTTAGATCTCGTATCAACCAAAAGGAGATGCGAGGGTTGGAGAAGCCACCCCCGAGCGATTAGGAGTGACCTCGAAGCCATCTTAGTTTTCTTACCGTTATGGCGGTGTGATTGCGATCACAAATCCTTATCCATAAAAGGCTTGGGGCACTAAAAAGTGCCCCAATAAGTTAAATCGAATTGATTAAGTTAAGTTGTTTCTATTCCCCGTTCGTGACGCGCAATGTTTCCAAATATTGCTGGAATTTAGTTTGCTCAACATTTTGCTTCAAAGCGTCCCTAACACTGTCCAAAGGTGGTGCTTCGCTGGTTCGTGATTCCTCGCGCAAGATGACATGCCAACCAAAATCAGTCTGCACAGGTGCTTTCGTATAGGCTTCATCTGCAAGCGCTGAAACCGCGTCGGAGAAGGGCGCCACCATCTGGCTCGCCGAAAACCATCCTAGATCGCCGCCGGCAGGTCCCGACGGACCGGTCGAATGGGTCTTTGCCAACTCTTCGAAATTAGCGCCAGCATCAAGTTGTGCGATGAGATCGACCGCTGCAGCTTGGGTTTCGACGAGAATATGGCGGGCCTTAAACTGTAACGGGGGTGCAAGTTGTGACTGTTCATCGTATGCGGCCTGTATTTCCTCATCAGAGGCTGGATTACTTGCCAGCCAATCCGTCGCTACAGCCTGTGCCAATACAGCGCGGTATTGCAATTCGATTTGCGCATGGATAATTGGATCCTCAGCCAATTCAGTTGCGCGCGGCTGGGTTGCAAGTATGTAGATGTCCATCAGTTCCTGCAGCACAACTTCGCGTTCTTCTGCAGTGACCTGGGCAAGCGGTGTTTGCACGCGATTTTGGAGGTAAAAATCAAAAGTCGCAGAATCAATGTCAACACCATTAACGGTGGCAACGGATTCGGCGGTAGCAATAGGCGATGTGAAAGTCACGACTATTATTGTCGCAATCGTCCAAAAAATTCCAGCGGATCTGGAACGTTCAATAATGTTCATACCTGGAAACCTCGTTCAATAAAATTCAAATAATCGGACGAATAATTACTCGTCCGACGGAGAAATTGCGTTTATCGATAATGCATGGATATCGCTATCGATGAAAGAACCGAGCGCTTCATAAACCATTCGATGTCGCGTAATCCGGTTTTGACCAGCAAATTTATCTGACACGATTTTGACGTTGAAGTGCCCTTTACCGCTCCGTGCGCCGGCGTGACCCGCGTGGAGATGGCTCTGGTCTTTGACAAGCATTTCAATCGGCTCGAATGCTTCAGACAGAAGTTGCTCAATCATGGCTACGCGATCATCGCTCACGAGGCATCTTGCTTAATATTCTGGGCCAACCAAAACGACTGAGCGACTATGAACACGAAAGTCAATCCGAGCAGTCCGAACAATTTGAAGTTGACCCAGGTTTCTTCGGCGTAGTTGTAGGCAACGTATATATTTAGTCCGCCAGCACAAACGAAAAACACGACCCACATAAGGTTCAACTTCGCCCATTTTTGCGGTGTCAACTGAACTGGCTCATCGGCCTCTTTGCTAGCAGCTTCCATCATGCGTTGGATAAATGGTTTCTCCCCGAAGAACTGGCTGCCGAGAAATGCAATTGCGACGGCCCAGTACAATACTGTTGGTTTCCAGAAAATGAACACAGAGTCGCCGGAGATCAATGTCGCGCCGCCAAGAATAACGACTAACAAAGTTGACACGGCAGAAATCTTGTTAATTTTTCGAGAGATAAACCACTGCACCGCGAACGCCAACGGTGCAACGACCATCAACACGGCGACCGCGACGAACAGGTCCTTGGTTACCACGTACGCCGTGAAAAAAAGAACAATTGGCAGAAAGTCGAAAAGTAGTTGCATGGGGTATGAGCTCGCCCTTTGAAGGTGCGGGATGATAGCTCAAATACCCGCGATCTGGCCATGTATCTGTCTTACAATCTGCGCGTGGCCAGACTCATTGACATTCATCCGACACACCCGCAACAACGGCAAGTTGCGGCAGTTGTACAAATTATTCGGGCCGGCGGCTTGATTGCGTATCCCACAGATTCGAGCTACGCCTTCGGATGTCATATTGGGGATGCGAAAGCCATCAATCGCATCCACCGTATTCGCCGCACAGATAAAAAGCACAATTTTACGTTGGTCTGCAGTGATTTGTCCGAGATCAGCCTGTACGCACGCGTGGACAATTGGGCCTATCGGTTGATCAAGTCAATGACGCCCGGACCGTACACGTTCATCTTACCCGCCACTCGGGAAGTGCCGAAGCGGCTACAAAACCAGAATCGCCGCACGATTGGACTTCGGGTTCCCGAGCACCCGCTAGTCAAGGCGATGCTAGAGTCCCTCGGTGAACCCATCATGAGTTCGACGCTATTGCTGCTCGGGGACGAGCATCCCATGACAGACCCGGCGGACATCGAAGCCCGGATCGGGCACGAAATCGAAGCCATTATCGAGGCTGGTCCTGCGGGCATTGAGCCGACCAGCGTCATCGACATGACCAAAGGGTATGCTGAGGTCCTGAGGGTAGGCCGGGGCGACGTCAGTGCGCTCGTCTAGTCTATTCTGAGCCAGTTGTAAGCCAAGTGCGGCAACGACATCGATTTGCGCTAGAATGCGCCAGAATCGCAATGGAAGCCCGATGAAGCCCGATCTCAAAGTTCTGACTCCCGAAGATGCGCCGAAGCCGCCTCAGGACGAAAAACAGTCCCCAGCACAATCCGAAATGCCGTTTGCCGTCGTGGCCGGCGAACCAGTCACGACCTTGCCGCAAGACCTGTACATTCCGCCGTACGCGCTGCAGGTATTTCTTGAGGCCTTCGAAGGGCCACTCGATCTGCTGCTTTATCTCATTCGACGCCAGAATATCGATATCCTCGATATTCCCGTCGCAGAGATCACCAAGCAGTACGTTCAATACATTGAAATGATGCAGGAGCTGCAGCTTGAGCTAGCCGGTGAATACCTGGTCATGGCTGCCATGCTCGCCGAAATCAAGTCCCGCATGTTATTGCCTCGTCCAGAGTCCGTCGATGATGACGAGGACGACCCTCGCGCGGAACTGGTTCGCAGGTTGCAGGAGTATGAGCGTTTCAAGACGGCGGCACAGGAAATCAGCGATCTTCCCAGGCTTGAGCGCGACACGTTCGTCGTACATGCGGATGCCCCTGACCGTAAAGTCGTTACGACCCTCCCGGATATTTCGATGAAAGAACTGCTGCTGGCCTTTCACGACGTATTGAAGCGCGCGAAGATGTTTTCGAACCTGCATTTGCAACGTGAGCGACTGTCAGTGCGTCAGCGCATGTCGGAAATCCTGTCGCGCATCAATGCAAGCGCGTTTTCCAGTTTCGCGGATCTATTCAATCCTGAAGAAGGGCGACACGGTGTGGCCGTCACATTCATAGCAATCCTGGAATTGCTGCGAGAATCAGTCATTGAAGTCGTACAGGCAGAAGAATTCTCCGCTATCCACGTTCGTGCCGCGTCAACCGTCCGCCTTGTTACCGATGATGTAGACGATGTACCTGCGGAGAACGAAGCTTGAAATCAGAGATACAACATTAATGGACACAACAGAAATCAAACACTTCATTGAAGCCGCATTGCTCGCGGCCGGTCGGCCATTGAGCGCCGATCAGCTGCAAGGATTGTTCGACGGTCGTATGGCACCGGAGAAATCCGAGATTCGAGCAGTGATTTCGACGCTGAATGAGGAATATGAGAGCCGCGGTATTTTAATTGCGGAAGTCGCATCGGGTTATCGCATGCAGATCAAAACTGTCATGGCCGATCGCTTGCAAAAGCTCTGGGAAGAACGCCCACCCCGATATTCCCGCGCCTTGTTTGAAACCCTGGCGCTGGTCGCCTATCGCCAGCCCATTACCCGCGGCGAAATTGAGGAAGTGCGCGGAGTCTCCGTGACGCCTAATATTGTTCGAACGCTTATTGAAAGAGACTGGGTGAGGGTCGTTGGTCACCGCGATGTGCCGGGCCGACCCGAGATTTTTGGTACAACTAAAGGGTTTCTCGACTACTTCGGATTAAAAAAGCTCGAAGAGTTACCGCCTTTGGCGGACTTGTCCGATTGGGAAAGCCTGCGCGTTCAGCTTGACCTGCCCGACGTTGTAGAGGACACGGCGGATCAGGCACCCCACATTTCGGATCTTCCGATCATGTACCCAGAGAACGAAGAAGAGGGTTCCGAAGACGAGTCAGCTCTGATGAGCGATGCCGAAATTGATGCGGTCAATGAGCGTATCCCTGCGCTCTTACCCGTTGAAGATCCCGAGGACACGGATCAGGACGCATCAGCCAGCGGCGGTTGAAATAACCAGTTTTGGCGGATCGTATACAAAAGGTTCTGGCTGCGGCCGGCCATGGTTCCCGTCGCAAAGTCGAACAGTGGATCCGGGAGGGTCGTCTTACGGTCGATGGCCATGTGCCGGTACTGGGCGACACGTTGGAAGGTGGCGAGCAAATTGCGCTCGATGGACGGCCGCTTGGCGTTCGCAGTGCATCACTGCAACATCGGCATCTCATCTATCACAAACCGGGTAATGAGGTTACGACACGATCGGACCCCGAAGGCCGGCCATGCGTATTTGACAGCCTGCCACGCCTCAAGGGTTCTCGTTGGGTGGCGGTTGGCCGCCTCGATTTAACGACCACGGGACTTCTGTTGTTCACAACGGACGGCGCACTCGCCAACGCACTGATGCATCCTTCTTCTGCCATCGTACGTCGCTACGCAGTACGTGTGCGCGGCAACCCGACTCACCGGCAACTCGCTATCTTGAAGAAGGGCGTCGAGCTGGACGACGGCCCGGCACATTTTGATACCGTCGAGGCCGGTGGCGGAGATCGCAGCAATCGTTGGTTCAATGTCACGTTGCGCGAAGGTCGTAATCGCGAGGTGCGAAGACTTTGGGAATCGCAGGGCTTTGAAATCAGTCGCCTGATGCGTACCGCTTACGGGCCGCTCGAGTTGTCGCGGCGACTCAGGATGGGTAAACACGAGGCGTTGACGCCGGCGGAAGTACGGTTGCTGTACGCGGCGGCTGGACTCAAGTTGAACGACTATATTCAGCGCAAGAAAACTTCAAAAAAGTATATAAAAAAGAAAAAGATATAGTATAAACCGAATGTAATTTCTTACTGGGCATCGAAGCTCTGACCGGTGAGACCCCGGCTATCGGGGCCCAAAAGATAAAGATAGGCAGCGAGTATTTCTTCGGGTCTTTTGAGCGCGTCACGGTCCTCTGCGGGATAAGCTTCAAGGCGCATGTTCGTGCGCGTAGCGCCGGGATTGACGCAATTAACCCTCAAATTACCGTCGCGGTGTTCATCTGCCAGCACTTGAGACAGCCCCTCGGTCGCAAATTTCGATACCGAGTAAGCCCCCCAGAAAGCGCGCCCGGTACGACCAACGCCGCTGCTGGTAAAGATGACCGACGGGTCATCAGCCTGTTTCAACATTGGAAGCAATACCTGGGTGATCGCAAATGCTGCCGTCACATTGATGTGCATCACATGCTGCCATTGAACAGCATCGTATTGTTCGATGGAGAATCGGCCGCCAAGAACACTCGCATTGTGAACGAGGCCGTCCAATCGGCCGTACTCCTGCGCGAGATTCTCAGCCAGGGACTCGTAGGCGTTGCTGTTGGCGCTGGCTAAATCGACAACAGCGATGGAGGGTCGCGGTGCAGACTTGATCGACTCGATCTCGTCATACACTTTTTCCAGCTTTTTTACGTTTCGCCCGTGAAGGATGATCTGTCCGCCAAGTTCAGCGGCCTGTATCGCGAGCGCACGGCCAATACCGTCGCTGGCGCCCGTAATCAGAATGATCCGATCGTTCAACAGGCCCGGCGGATACGAGTATTCCCGGGGTTCAGTGTGCATCGTCGCTGGAGGTCTCGATCATGGTTCGTGGTACCGGGTCGAGCGTCTCGACCTTTTCGAGCTCTTTCTTGGTCTGAATTCCAAGTTCGACAAATTTCCTGGCACCGGGCAAGACCTTTCGCTCCAACGAACCGACTGCCCGGTTGTAACTCTCGACACTGCTTGCGAGTTGTCGCCCGACCTTGTTCATGTGCGTGACGAATGTTGTGAGGCGTCCGTAAAGGTCTTCAGCCAGTTGCCGTATCTCTTGCGCGTTGTCCGCTAGTGCAAGCTGCTTCCAGCCATACGCGACCGCTTTGAGCAATGCGACGAAACTGGTCGGTGTTGCCAATATGATCTGTTGCGATAGCGCACTCTCTATCAGGTCTGGGTCCTCGCTAAGGGCCGCGCTCAGGAACTGATCACCCGGGATGAAAAGGATGACAAATTCCGGGCTGTTCTCGAATTGCGCCCAGTATGCTTTGCTCGACAACGTTCGAATATGCTCGCGCACATTCCGCGCATGGCGTCGCAGGCCAAGTTGCCGCTGCGTGTCGTCTTTCGCCTCGATTGCTTCCAAATAAGCATCCAGCGGTGTTTTTACATCCACGACCACGTCCCGCTGGTTAGGCATGCGAATGACCATGTCGGGGCGAATGATCTGATCGTCTCCTACGCTGTGGACTTGCTCCTGGAAGTCACAGTGCTCGACCATCCCGGCCAACTCGACCAGGCGGCGCAACGTGATTTCGCCCCAGCGACCGCGTACCTCAGGGCGCCGCAACGCCTTGACGAGATTTTGTGTTTCCTGGGTCAGCGACTGTTGGCTGATCTGCATCGCCTCGAGTTGTGATTTGATTCCGCCATAGGCTTCGCTGCGTGTTTTTTCGAGTTCGGTGATTTGCTTCTGCGAGGCCTGCAACGCATCACGAATGGGCTTCACAAGATCTTCGATCGCCTTTTCCCGATCGCCAAGGTCACGTTTGGCTTTGTCCTGTTGCGCGCCAAGGTTTTGCTCGGCGAGCCGCAGAAAATTCTCACTGTTCGATTTTAGCGACTGATTAGCCAGATCGGTGAAGGCGGTCGTGAGTTGCGCTCGGGCAGTCTCAAAGGCGATATCCCTTTCACGCTGCAGCGACTCTTCGTTTTTCACCGCCGCTTCGAGATGGGCATGACGTCGGCTGGCAATCAACCAACTGATCAAAGCACCCAGCAGCATGCCGATTAGCAATGCCGGGGCACCAATCTGGATAATTGCTGAATTTAAGTCCATTGCAGTCATCAGGGATTCAGATTAACTGCTTTGAGAACGATTTGGGCAAGTTCATCGGTATCAATAGCGAATTCGTCCGCTCCCCAACGCTGGGGGTCGTCTCCGGCGACAATATACCCATAGCCTACCGCGACAGTTGCGATCCCCGCTCGCCGACCTGCCTCGATATCGCGCGCTGCGTCTCCGACGTAGATGCATTCGTTGGTCGCCACCCCGGCAAGTTGGCAGGCGTGCAACAACTGCGCAGGATCCGGCTTGCGCGTTGCCAGCGTGTCGCCGCTGATCGTGCACACGCTGCGTGCGGCAAGCCCCAATTTTTCGACAATGGGCTCAGTGAGATGCGAGGGTTTGTTGGTCACTACGCCCCAGACACGCGATCCGTCATCGAGACGGTCGAGCAGGGCGCCGATTCCGTCGAATATCACAGACTTTGTACAAACCTGCGCCGTATATCGATCGATAAATTCGCACAACAACGGACTCTCGAGCGTAATGGCTTCGCCAGGGAACGCGAGCGATACCAAGCCCACCGCACCGTTCGAGACGTGTGATCGGCCAAGTTCGTAAGGCACGGGTTCAACGCCATGTGACCTTTGCAGGTCCTGGAGTGCCCCGACCATGTCGGGAGCGGTATCGACCAGTGTGCCGTCGAGATCAAGAAATACCGCTTTGATATTGCCGCTGTTTGGAAGTGTCAAGTGATTACTCGGTTTCAGGACGACGAAAATACATCAGGTAGTTTACGTCCAGACCCGGGCCTAGCGAATATTCGCGCGTCAGCGGGTTGTAGTGCATGCCAGCGCTCGCCTTTAACTCGAGGTTGGCGTCGCGCGCCCAGCTGTCCAACTCAGACGGCCGAATGAATTTTCGGTATTCATGCGTTCCGGCGGGTAGCAATTTGAGCACGTACTCAGCGCCGACAATCGCGAACACAAATGATTTTGGGCTCCGGTTGATCGTTGAGAAAAATGCCTGTCCGCCCGGACGCAGCAACGTATATACGGATGAAACGATTTCCGAAGGGCTCGGCACATGTTCGAGCATTTCGAGACAGGTGACGACGTCGTACTGGCCAGCATTGGCTGCCGCGAATTCTTCGGCCGTGGACTGCAGGTAATCGACGGTCGCACCCGATTCGATCTGGTGCAGGCGGGCGACGGCAAGCGGACCTTCAGCCATGTCGATTCCGGTCACGACGGCGCCAGCTGCGGCCATCGACTCCGCAAGGATGCCGCCGCCGCAACCAATATCGACGACCGTACGTCCATTGAGTTCAGCGTGCTGCCGAATCCAGTCGAGGCGCAGTGGATTGATTTCGTGCAGAGGTCGAAACTCACCGTCCGGGTCCCACCATCGCGCTGCCAGGGCGTCGAATTTTGCGACCTCGGCCGCATCAACATTTTGTCGGAAATCGCTAATCACTATGCGTTCTTTTCCCGGTCCTGCAAAGGGTCAATTCGAGAGCGCAGTATACAGGCCCAAACGTGCGCTACCACTGGCTTTCGAACGCCTTTTAAAAGACCCGGAAACACTGCTGAATTTGGCTCTGCTGTGGTAGAATTTGGCCCTTGATGCGATCCCAAAACAGGGACGGATCGAGCCCGGCAAAATTAAGAAATTTTCCGATAAATTCAAAGATTATTTGATGCAAATTGATTCCTTTCGATGACTGGAATCACGCTGAGATTGTGAGTATTTATGGCTGAAGTAGCACGGGAATTGCTGTCCGTAAGTCTCGAAGACGAGATGCAGCAGTCCTACCTCGATTATGCAATGAGCGTCATTGTCGGGCGCGCATTGCCTGATGCACGTGACGGCCTCAAACCCGTGCATCGTCGCGTGCTCTATGCGATGCGCGAACTTGGCAACGATTACAACAAGGCCTATAAAAAATCGGCGCGGGTCGTGGGTGACGTGATTGGTAAATATCACCCGCATGGCGATAGCGCGGTGTATGACACGATCGTGCGTATGGCCCAGCCATTTTCGATGCGAGCAATGCTGGTTGACGGGCAGGGCAACTTTGGCTCAGTTGACGGTGACGCACCGGCAGCCATGCGCTACACCGAAGTGCGCATGTCGAAGATCGCGCATGAGTTACTCGCCGATATCGAAAAGGAGACCGTCGATTTCGTCGAGAACTACGACGGATCCGAGTCCGAGCCGACGGTCATGCCGACGCGGTTACCCAATCTGCTGGTCAATGGCTCATCCGGAATCGCAGTCGGAATGGCGACCAATATTCCGCCGCACAACCTTTGCGAAGTTGTCGACGCGACGCTGGCGCTAATAGAGGATCCCGATATCGATATTCCGGGTCTAATGGCACATTTGCCGGGGCCGGATTTTCCAACCGCAGGCATTATCAATGGTGCGCAAGGCATATATTCAGCGTATCGAACGGGTCGGGGGCGGGTTTACATCCGTGCGAAAACCAAGATTGAGCCATTCGGACAAGGCGGCAGAGAAGCAATCATCGTTACCGAGTTGCCCTACCAGGTTAACAAGGCGCGTTTGATCGAAAAAATTGCTGAGCTCGTGCGTGACAAACGGATTGAAGGTATCAGTGAACTCCGTGATGAGTCCGACAAGGATGGCATGCGTGTTGTCATCGAGTTGCGCAGGGGTGAGATTACCGACGTAGTCCTGAATAACCTGTACAAGCAAACCGCGATGCAAAGTGTCTTCGGCATCAACATGGTGGCGTTGCGTGATGGGCAACCTCAGCTGCTCAATCTCAAGCAGATCCTGGAAGCGTTCCTGAGTCATCGGCGCGAGGTTGTTACCCGGCGCAGCATATTTGATTTAAGGAAGGCACGGGATCGAGCACATGTCCTTGAAGGACAGGCCGTGGCCCTGGCCAATATCGACGAGGTAATCGCACAGATTAAAGCCTCTCCGACTCCCGCAGAGGCCAAAGTGGCCCTGATGGCGCGGGATTGGGAACCGGGTTCCGTGACCGCCATGCTGGATCGAGCAGGGGACACGGACACACGACCGGACAATCTCGACGAAGGATTCGGGCTCACAGACGGCGGTTATCGACTGTCTGCGGTTCAGGCACAGGCGATCCTCGATCTTCGCTTGCATCGATTGACAGGCCTCGAGCAAGATAAATTAATCAATGAATACAAAGAATTATTGGACAAAATTAAAGGTCTTTCTGATATTTTGGCCGATCCGGACAGATTGTTACAGGTGATTCGCGACGAACTTGGCGAGGTCCGCGAAGCATTCGGTGACCAGCGGCGTACGGAAATCATCCAGGATCACAGTGATTTGAGCATGGAAGACCTGATTCCCAGTGAGGAAGTCGTCGTTACGCTCTCACATGGTGGCTACACCAAAGCTCAGCCAATCGACGTCTACCAGGCACAAAAACGCGGGGGCCGGGGGCGGTCGGCGACGAAGGTGAAGGATGAGGACTTCATCGACAATCTGTTTATCGCAAATACGCATGACACGATCCTGTGTTTTTCCAGCAGCGGCAAAATATATTGGCTCAAGGTTTACCAGGTTCCACAGGCAAGCCGAGGTTCGCGCGGCAAACCGATCATCAATTTATTGCCGCTCGACGATGGCGAGCGTATCAACGCGGTGTTGCCAATCAAAGAATATGACGAAGGTAGTTTTGTCTTCATGGCAACGTCGAGTGGGACGGTCAAGAAAACGCCGTTAAGTCAGTTCTCCAGGCCTCGATCCAGCGGCATTATCGCGATCGATCTGCGTAACGACAGATTAGTCGATGTCGCCATCACCGATGGTGACGCAGAGATCTTGTTGGTCGCGAGCTCGGGCAAGGGCATCCGGTTCAAAGAGTCCAACGTACGGCCTATGGGCCGCGGCGCCGCGGGCGTCCGCGGTATCAAGATGTCTGCGGGGCATGAAGTCATAGCATTGACGATAGTTCGGAAAGGGTTAATTTTGACCGCGACGGAGAATGGTTACGGCAAGCGAACGGAGATCGCGGATTTTCCGATTCAAGGCCGTGGTGGACAGGGCGTGATCGCGATTCAGACGTCGGATCGCAACGGTCGTACAGTCGGTGCTGCACAAGTGGGCGACGACGATGAAATCATGCTGATCAGTTCAAACGGTACCCTCGTTCGCACGGCAGTCGCCGATATCTCCGTTCAGGGCCGCAATACGCAGGGCGTCCGCCTGATTCGTGTAGAGTCCGAGCAACGACTCGTTGGTCTCGCGCGAATTGAATACATCGAAGAAGACGACTAGTTGGATCGCCAGGAAAATCCGCAAGATGGCCCGCGTTTATAACTTCAGTGCTGGTCCTGCCGCGCTGCCTGACGAAGTGCTGGACGTCATTCGTGAGGATATCCCGGACTGGGGCGGAACGGGCATGTCTGTTATGGAGGTTAGTCACCGCGGCAAGGAATTCGTTGAGCTTGCCAGGCGTTGCGAGGCAAATCTGCGTGACCTGCTCTCGATCCCGGACGATTACAGCGTTCTTTGGATACAAGGTGGTGCGACCTTGCAGATGGCAATGGCGCCATTGAATCTTGCAGGCCCCGATAACGTTGCCGATTACGTGGTAACGGGTAGTTGGGGCAAAAAAGCAGCCGGCGAAGCCGGAAAGTTCTGCAAGGTTAATGTTTCGGCAGACGGATCCGGCGAGAAATTCACGGCCATTCCGGACGAATCCAGTTGGCAGCAATCAGCCGACGCCGCCTATTTGCATATCACATCAAACGAAACGATCGCGGGCGTTGAATTTCACTTTGTTCCCGAGAGTCAATCGCCGCTGGTCTCAGACATGTCGAGTACTATCCTGTCACGGCCCATCGACGTTAGTAATTACGGCGTTATTTATGCTGGAGCGCAAAAAAACATCGGGCCTGCCGGCATAACCCTGGTAATTGTGCGGAATAATTTGCTCGAACCTGCCCGCCAGAATCTGCCTCACCTGATGACGTGGAAGTCCTATGCCGAGTCGGATTCGATGACGAATACGCCGCCGACATTTGCCTGGTATGTTGCCGATCAAGTGTTTCAATACCTAAAGCGCAAGGGTGGTCTTGAGGCGATGGCCACAATCAACGAACGAAAATCGGCGAAGCTCTACGCCGCAATCGACGACTCCGATTTCTACTCAAATCCCGTGCATCCGGATTGTCGTTCGTGGATGAACATCCCGTTCCTGCTGGCCGATCCCTCGTTGGACGCAAAATTCCTGGATGAGTCCAGGGCTGCTGACTTGACTAATCTCAAAGGGCATCGTTCTGTGGGCGGTATGCGTGCGTCGATTTACAATGCCGTGCCCGAACAGGCGGTTGACGCGTTGATTGAATTTATGGCGGACTTTGAACGAAACAATGGATAGCACATGCACAAGGTACTAACACTCAATGATATCGCCGTCGAGGGCCTGAACCGACTGCCGCGCGAGCGCTTCGAAGTTTCCTCGAAGATTTCGCAACCGGTTGCGATATTGTTGCGGTCCCACGATATGCACGACATGGAAATTTCGGAATCGGTGATGGCAATTGGGCGTGCCGGGGTCGGAACCAACAACATTCCAGTTGACGCGATGAGCCAGCGTGGAATACCCGTGTTCAATGCGCCGGGCGCCAACGCGAATGCAGTCAAGGAACTAGCGATCGCGGGCTTGTTAATTGCTGCGCGGAATATCTGTAATGCACGCGAACACGTTAAAGGCTTGGACGCGACCGGGGACGAACTCGAAAAAGCTGTCGAAGCAGGTAAGAAACAGTTTGTCGGATTCGAGCTCCCGGGTAAAACGCTGGGCGTCGTTGGCTTGGGGTCAATTGGAGTCGAGGTTGCAAATGCTGCGCTCGCACTGGGAATGAATGTTATTGGTTTTGACCCGAATATAACGGTACGCAGCGCATGGCAATTATCGGCGGGCGTCGAACACTCGGATACAATCGGTCAACTATTTCAAAAGGCGGATGCCGTCACGTTACATGTGCCGTTAGTTGACGAGACACGCGGACTCGTTAATCGGGACCGGTTGGCGCGGCTTCCCAATCATGCCGTGCTCGTCAATTTCGCTCGCGGCGGCGTAGTTGACAATGACGCCGTCCTTGACGCGCTTGATAACGGCCAATTGCACACCTACGTCTGCGATTTCCCAACGCCAGAATTGATCGCGCACCCGAAAGTGGTGGCGTTGCCACATCTTGGTGCGTCCACTGCAGAAGCAGAAGAAAACTGCGCGATCATGGTGGCGGAAAACATCAAGGACTATCTGGACAACGGGAATATTCGTTGCTCAGTCAATTTTCCCGAGGCGCGCCTGCCGAGGCTCGATGCGTGGCGCATAACCATCGCAAACGCAAATGTGCCGAATATGGTTGGCCAGATCTCGACCTTCCTGGCGAATGCCAATCTAAATATCGAGGATCTCCTCAACAAATCCATCGGTGACCTTGCTTATACGATCGTTGACGTTAATGACGAAATCAGTGAGGGGACACTGGATGAGATTGGTGGCATCGACGGCGTGTTGACGTTGCGAAATCTAGGCAAGCCTGTAACCTGAGGGCCAGATACAAATTGGGGCCCGACAGGTAGAGTATGGCCGGCAAAAAGAGCAAAGCGGCCGATGTAGATCTCGAAGAGATTCGTCAACGCATAAATGAGGTCGATGAGCGACTTGAATCGCTGATCAACGAGCGCGCGAAATTTGCGCAGCAAGTCGGTGTCGTCAAAGGCGATCTCGCAAAGGCCGTCGATTATTATCGCCCGGAACGCGAGGCGGAAATTCTTCGCAAGATTAAGGAACGCAATGACGGTCCCTTGCGCGATGAAGAAATGTTGCGTCTGTTTCGTGAAATTATGTCAGCGTGCATGGCGCAACAGGGACCTTTGAAAGTTGGATTTCTTGGGCCGGAAGGGACCTTTACGCAAACTGCTGTGTACAAACATTTTGGACATTCGGTCCGAGCTCTGCCGTTTCACACGATTGACGAAGTGTTCCAGGAAGTCGAAAGCGGCGCCGCAGATTTTGGTGTGGTGCCGATCGAGAATTCAACAGAAGGGTCCGTCAACAACACGCTGGATATGTTTCTCACATCGCCGCTCAAGATTTCAGGCGAAGTGGAACTCAGGATCGAACAGCATTTACTTGGCCAGATGGCCGGACTCGATGACATTGAGCGCATTTGCGCGCACGAGCAGTCACTCTCGCAATGCCGGGGCTGGTTACGCGAATACCTGCCACACGTGGAGCTGATCGGAATGTCCAGTAATGCGGCGGGCGCACGCCGAGCGCGTGATGAGGCGGGTACGGCTGCAGTTGGACCCGATGTCGCGGCAGATGTATACGATCTCAAGATCCTTGTGAACAGCATAGAGGACCGGCGCGACAACTCAACGCGATTTCTGGTCATTGGCCGGCAACTGCTGGCGCCTAGCGGCGCGGACAAGACAACGCTACTGATTTCGACCAGCGACACGGGCGCAGGGGCAGGCGTGTTGCACACGCTGTTGCAGCCATTGGCTGATCACAGCGTCAGTATGAGCTTCATTGAATCACGACCATCGCGCCGGCAAAACTGGGACTACGTGTTTTTCATTGACATAGAAGGTCACGCTGAAGAATCGCCGATATCGGATGCACTGGCGGTGTTAGAGAAAGAAAGCTCGCTGTTTCGAGTTCTCGGTGCTTATCCGAAAGCGGTGAGCTGACCGGACCAGCTATAATTGCGCATGCAATTCATCGTCCAGCCCTCTGCCATCTCCAACGCGACGGTTTCCGTTCCGGGCGACAAGTCTGTTTCGCATCGCGCGCTGATGCTCGGCGCTATCGCAGAAGACCGCACAAACATCAGTGGATTTCTCGCGGGAGAGGATTGCCTTGCAACTCTGATCGCTTTGGAGTCGATGGGCGTCAACATCGAGCAAACGAATTCCACGGAAATCGTGATTCGTGGCGTTGGATTGCATGGCCTGACGAAACCTGAAAACGAACTGGATCTTGGCAATTCAGGTACCGCCATGCGATTGATGACCGGAATCTTGAGTGGCCAGTCATTCTCGTCCGTTCTGACAGGTGATAAATCTTTACAGTCACGGCCAATGCAACGAGTAATCACGCCCCTAAGCATGATGGGAGCATCGATCGACAGCAATGACGGCCACCCGCCATTGGCCGTGACAGGCAAGGCGCAGCTCAAAGGCATCGACTACACGCTGCCGGTGGCCAGTGCGCAAGTGAAATCAGCGCTGTTGTTGGCAGGCCTCTATGCTGACGGTATTACAACGGTCGAGGAGCCGGCGGTTACCCGCGATCATACCGAGCGCATGCTGGTTTCGATGGGTGCAAACGTTGAGCGTGACGGCGGGCGGATCTCGATGATGGGCAAGCAGGTATTGCGCGGCAGCGACATCCAGGTTCCTGCGGACTTGTCATCTGCGAGTTTCGTGATTTTGGCAACATTAATTGCGCAGCAAGCCGAAGTACTGATTGAGGGCGTCGGCGTGAACCCGACGCGGACGGGCGTCATCGATATTCTGCAGGCAATGGGCGGTGACATTCGACTGGAAAATGCCCGGCTGTATGGAGAGGAGCCGGTTGCCGATATCCGGGTTCGTTCTTCAATCTTGCACGGCGGCCCGGTCGATTCGCGGCTCGTGTCGTTGGCCATTGACGAATTCCCGGTGTTGTTTGTCGCGGCGGCAGCGGCGAAAGGTGCCACCAGATTTTCAGATGTGGGTGAACTGAGAGTTAAGGAGAGTGACCGTATTGCCACGATGGCAACGGGACTACGAAGTCTCGGCATACGAGTTGACGAATCCGATGACGGTGCCGTGGTACACGGTGGCGAGATCACTGGAGGCCGGGTGGATAGCCAGGGTGATCACCGGGTAGCCATGTCGCTGGCCGTTGCCGGTACAATTGCGGCCAACGAGGTCAAGGTAGATAACGTTGCGGCTGTGAATACGTCATTCCCAGGCTTTGCAGACTGTCTTTCCGGAATCGGTGTTGCGATCCAATGACAAATTCCACTGATATCCCGGTTGTTGTGATAGACGGTCCCAGTGGATCAGGGAAGGGCACGATTGCACGACGCGTGGCGGTGGTCCTTGGATGGCATTTGCTCGACAGCGGGGCGCTGTACCGGCTCGTCGGTCTGGATGCGGGGCGTAAAGGGATACCGTTGGATGACGAAAAGGGGCTGGCTGAGCTCGCACGCGATCTCGATGTGCAATTCGCCAGCGATCCGGCGGGTAGTGAACAGATCATTCTTAATGGGGAAGACGTGACGGCGGCCGTCCGTACCGAAGATGCCGGCACTGGAGCTTCGGCAGTAGCGGCCTTCCAGCCAGTCAGGGATGCGCTGCTGGGTCGCCAGAGGGCATTCAGACAGGCGCCGGGATTGGTCGCGGATGGCCGGGATATGGGCACCCAGGTATTCGCCGATGCAGCCCTCAAAGTTTTCCTGACCGCGTCGCCCGATGAACGTGCGAAAAGGCGCCATAAGCAGTTGAAGGACAAGGGTATTGATGTTAGTCTCGCGGCCGTTTCACGGGACATAGCGGACCGGGACAGGCGGGATTCCGAGCGATCGGTAGCGCCGCTTCGGCCTGCAGACGATGCCAGAATTGTGGATTCCTCGCGCCAATCGGTCGAAGAAGTCACTCAAACTGTCCTTGATTGGGTCGCGAGACTCTAAATTTTCCGGAAATGAGGTTGGTCACGGATCGGACAAGGAGTCCGGTTTTTTTTAAGTCCGTCTACCAAGGGAAACGGTTAGACGATTTTGGGTGAGAACATTTAGTTCTCTTGGATTTTTCACATGTCTGAAAGTTTTGCAGAGTTATTTGAAGAGAGTTTCGCCAGTCAACACATAAAGCCGGGTTCCATCATCATCGGAACCGTTGTGGCAGTAAACGACGATGTCGTCATCGTCAGTGCCGGTCTCAAGTCCGAGGCCGTCATCCCCATCGAACAATTTAAGAACGACAAGCGCGACGGCGAGATCGCTGTTGGCGACGAAATCGAGGTCGCACTCGACGCCGTTGAAGACGGTTTCGGCGAAACGAAGTTGTCACGCGAGAAGGCGATTCGTGCGCGTACCTGGACCGACCTCGAGAAAGCATTCGAGGAAAGCCAGGTGGTCGAGGGTTTCATCAATGGTCGTGTCAAAGGCGGCTTTACCGTCGAGATCGACAACGTACGTGCGTTCCTGCCGGGTTCACTCGTTGACGTACGTCCAGTTCGGGACCCAGCCTATCTCGAAGGCAAGAGCCTGGAATTCAAAGTTATCAAGCTCGATAAACGACGCAACAATGTCGTCGTTTCGCGGCGTGCCGTTGTCGAGCAGGAATTCTCGGCCGAGCGCGAAGCTCTGCTCGAAGGTCTTCAAGAAGGCAAGTCCGTCAAGGGAATCGTCAAGAATCTGACCGACTATGGCGCCTTCGTAGACTTGGGCGGCATAGACGGCCTGCTGCATATTACGGACATGGCGTGGAAGCGCGTTAAGCATCCGTCAGAAATCGTTGAGGTCGGCCAGGAAATCGACGTCAAGATCCTCAAGTTCGATCGTGAGCGCCAGCGCGTTTCGTTGGGTATGAAGCAGCTTGGCGATGATCCGTGGAAGGATCTCGCGCGCCGCTACCCGCAACATACGCGTATTTTCGGCAAGATCACCAACATCGCCGATTACGGTTGTTTCGTAGAGATCGAAGACGGCGTAGAAGGCCTTGTGCATGTGTCGGAAATGGATTGGACGAACAAGAACGTCAATCCGTCACGTGTTGTGTCAATTGGGGAAGAAGTCGAAGTTATGGTGATCGAAATTGACGAAGAGCGTCGCCGTATTTCTTTGGGCATAAAACAGTGCAAGACAAACCCCTGGGCAGAATTTTCGACGACCTTTAATCGCAATGACAAGGTCAGCGGCCAGATCAAGTCGATTACCGACTTCGGTATTTTCATCGGACTGGACGGCGGTATCGACGGTCTCGTGCATCTATCAGATATTTCCTGGGAGATTCCGGGCGAAGAAGCCGTGCACAACTATAAGAAGGGTCAGGAAATCGAGGCGGCTGTACTTGCTATCGATTCTGAGCGCGAACGCATCTCGTTGGGCATCAAGCAGCTCGAGAAAGATCCGTTTTCAGCCTGGCTGGCGACTCATCCGAAGAATACGATCGTTAAGGGAGTCGTTACCGAGGTTGATGCGAGAGCTGCCACCTTGGATCTTGGCGATGGTGTCCTCGGAACGCTGCGTTCATCGGAGATGGCGCGCGGTCGTGTGGAAGACGCCCGCACGATGATTAAGATCGGTGAAGAGATTGAAGCCAAGTTTACGAATGTTGATCGTAAGAACCGCACAATCGCACTTTCCATAAAAGCGAAAGAGGTCCACGAGGAAGCTGAAGCGATGAGCAGCTACAAAACCGAGGAGGGCGCAACCCCGGTTGGGACCACGCTTGGCGAGCTTTTGAAGGAAAAAATGACCGGCGGCGGCAAATAATCCATAAAAACAGTAGCCCAGAGTGGTCAGTCTGGGCTATATTGTTAGTATTATCCGTGGGTTACGGTCCTAAGACTAATAAGCGAAGCGAAAGATGACCAAATCGGAACTAATAGAAGTTATCGCGCGCAAGCAAAAGCACCTGCCTGCAAAAGACGTGGAACTCGCAGTCAAGCATCTTCTGGACCTTATGAGCGACTCGCTCGCGACGGGACAGCGGATCGAGATTCGCGGTTTTGGTAGCTTTTCCCTGCATTTCAGACCTCCTCGGATCGGGCGCAATCCCAAGACCGGTGAGGCCGTCGCTTTGTCCGGCAAATATGTGCCGCATTTCAAGCCAGGCAAAGACTTGCGCGAACGCGTCGATTCGAGTCGCCACTTTCCCATAAAGAGTTAGACTCTCGCAGGTTGTAGGGAGAAAGCCCTCCTACCGGACTTATTTTCTTCGGGAGTCGGTGCATGTTGAAACGAATTGGCCTGGTGTTGTTGGTACTGATCATTTTGGTCGCCATGCTAACGTTTACGGCACTCAATTCCGGCACGATTGATCTGGATCTGGCGTTTTTCGCAGGAACCTACCCGATTTCCGTCGTGCTCGTCGTGATTTTCGTCGTCGGCACAATATTTGGCATGCTCTGTATGACTGCATTCGTATTTCGGTTGATCAAAGAGCGGCGCACATTGCGTCGATCACTGCGCATGTCAGAATCGGAAGTCAGTTCGCTGCGCAACCTGCCGTTATCCGATGCCGACTGAATCAACATTCCTACTGGCTGGATTGTTTCTGCTGCTTGCGGCAGCAGGATGGGCGCTGGGGCGCTTCGGCGAGCGCGACGAAGAAGAAGCGCCGCCACCACTTAATGTGGATTATCTCAAGGGACTCAACTTCCTTCTTAACGAGCAGACTGACCAGGCACTCGAGCATTTTCTCGCAATGGTGCGGGTCGAAGACGAAACGATAGAAACTCACTTCGCACTTGGCAGCCTGTTTCGGCGACGCGGTGAAGTCGATCGAGCGATACGAATTCATCAAAACATAATTGCACGACCCGACCTGGCGTCGGAGCAGCGCGATCAGGCGTTATTTTCACTGGCGAAGGATTATCTGCACGCTGGGCTCCTGGACAGAGCAGAGAAATTATTCGTGCGGCTCTCGCAAGGATCCCGGTACCAGGTTCAGGCGCTCGAGAACCTGTGCCGAATTTACGAACAGGAAAAAGAATGGCAGAAAGCCATCGATGCAGGCCAGCAACTCGAAACGCTGGGCGGACGCTCTCTTGCACTGCAGATTGCACATTATTATTGCGAGCTGGCGGAGGAGGGAGCCGCCAGCAATGACTACGCCGCTGCCCGCCAGTTCGTAAAAAAAGCGCAGGCAGGGCGCCCGCGCACGATGCGCGGCGCGTTGACCCGGGCGCATATTGCACGTGAGACCGATGACCACAAAACAGCAATTCGCCTGTATCAACGCATCATCGACGAGCACACTTATCTGATTTCTGAGGCGCTCCCGGAAATCGTGGCGACCTACGAAAAAAATGGCTCGATGAGTGGGCTGGACAAAGCATTGCGATCGATGCTGGACAAGAATCCGGACATGCGCTCGCTTGTGGCGTACACCGCTATTGTCAACGATATCGCAAATATTCCGATCATCGATGAATGTGTGGAGAACTATTTGCTCGATGAACCGACCCTATCGGAATTCGTCGACCTGCATACATTTTCGAAAGGGAACGGCGCGAAACAGTCCGAAGCATTGAGCAAGGTTAGAAGCGCGTTGTCGAAGCTCGCATCGGCATCGCCGAGATACCAATGCCAGGAATGTGGGTTCTCGAGCCAGCGGCTCTTGTGGCAGTGTCCGAGTTGTCGTAATTGGGAAACACAACGACCGGCTTCCCGGGTCCAGTTCGATACAGTGCTACAACATTCAATTACGAATAGTTAGTCGGCACCAATTCGCGTCGTTTCACTCAGTTTTACGGGCGGCAACCGCCAGCTAACAACCCTAGGCTCCTGATCTGTGCCAAAGATTGGCACAAGACCCGACCACCAAAGGAGCTACCCATGAAAACACCTACCCGACTGATTACCCTGATTGTCGCTTGCCTGCCATTGTGGGCTTTCGCCGGTCCCGTCGACATCAATTCTGCTGACGCTGAAACGATTTCAGCGGAGTTGAATGGCGTCGGCATGACGAAAGCTGAAGCAATAGTTGAATACCGAGAAAAGCACGGCCCATTTAAGTCACCGGAGGACTTGTCCCTGGTCAAGGGAATCGGTGATCGCACTGTAGAACGCAATCGCGCCAACATACGGGTAACGACCGTCAAGAAGAAATAACAGGGAGGCAATGCGAACCACGTTGCGCCGGCGCTCGTGACAAAGGTCCGACGCCGGCCAATTGAATTGGCTATGATTCGGCTCTGGAATTTTTCTGGAGCAAGTCGTTGGGCGAGCCAATTAAAGCTGCCGTTTTTCCCGTTGCCGGACGAGGGACGCGATTCCTGCCGGCGACCAAAGCGAGCCCCAAGGAGATGCTGCCGATCGTCGACAAACCGCTGATTCAATATGCGGTGGAAGAAGCTCTCGACGCGGGCGCAACCAATCTCATATTTATCACCGGCAGCTCGAAACGTGCTATCGAGGATCACTTCGATTCGGATCCCGACCTGGAACAAGCGCTGACCGATGCGGGCAAGAGCGAGTTAGTAAAGCTGATCCGGGACATCGTGCCGGACGGAGCGTCCTGTATTTATATACGACAGGGCAAGCCGCTCGGCCTGGGGCACGCCGTGCTTTGTGCTCGACCGGCTGTCGGCGACCAGCCGTTTTACGTGCACCTGGCCGATGACCTGATCGATAGTCAGCCACCGTGTCTGACCCAGATGGCAGCGGAGCACGCGCGTCACGGCGGCAGCGTCGTTGCGGTCGAGACCATTCCAATAGAGAACTCGTCGAGCTATGGCATTGTTGAGGTCGACGGGGCCGACGATAATCGGATTACGAAGATCGTCGAAAAGCCATCGCCGGACAAGGCGCCCTCAAATCTTGCTGTAGTCGGACGCTACCTGCTTGACCCGGCGATATTTGACAAACTTGAATCAACGGGTCGTGGCGCTGGTGGTGAAATTCAGTTGACCGACGCGATTGCCGATCTAATCGCGGAGAAGCCAGTTCACGCGTATGCTTTTTCGGGCGATCGCTACGATTGTGGTAACAAGGTGGGCTATCTCAAAGCGACGGTTGCCTATGGTCTCAATCATCCGGAAACCGGTGATGCGTTCAAGGCGCACCTGAAGAAACTGCTTAGATAGTCGCGGGGGTCGGGTGATGCATTGCTTCACGGTCAGGTCACAAGGTATGTCTCATCCAACACCACCGAGCGCAAGACGTTGTTGTTAATTCAAGATTTTGACGAAGTCGCGCATTTGAAGGGTATTCAAGTGTGTCTTATCGAGCTACAAGACTTTGAACGCTCGCTGGATCCTCGATTACCATCAGGCGCCGAAATCGTTAACGACTACATTCCGCATATGCTCAGTCGTTGCATACAGTGCAACGGAAAGGTCTTCGTGGCAGAGGTCGACGAAGCGGTCGCGGGCTTCGCGATGGTACTTACGAGGGTGCAGAGCGCAGAAATCGAAGTGGGTGATACCGAGTTCGGGCTGGTGTCCGATTTGGTCGTTGCAAGCGAATTCCGAAGACAGGGAATTGGGACGAAGCTCCTGGAGGCTGCAGAGTCGTATGCCAAGTCCAATGACGTGAGATGGTTAAGGATCGGTGTTCATGCCGCAAACCATTCGGCAGATAAACTGTACGACTCAATGGGATTCAAGAAACTGTACCTGGAACGCGAAAAAGAGCTCGTAGAAACGCAGTGAGCCGCTCCGTTTCATGTCCAGACTCTCGCCCTGGGGTTTTGAAAGCGGACGTAATTAGAATCCTCCATGCATGGATTCCTGTAGGTCAATGCTCCACGCGCCCGCACCCCGAATCACTGTGTAAATCAGCATTGCCAACAAAACCAAAGGTCCGATTGGCTCGACTGGCTGCAATGGAAATAATGACGGATCGTCGATCATGATATGGACATAGGTTGCAACAGCCATCGACACCGCGGCAAGTACGGCAGATATTCGCGCATGCAACCCAACCAGAAGCAGAATGCCGAGCACCATCTCGACAATGGGAAACGTGTAAAGCACCAAGCTATGCAGCGGAATGCCGGCCGCTTCAAGCTGTCCCGAAAACGCCTGTCCGAGAGAGGGGACTAGAACTTTTAATATTCCCGCCATGATAAAGACGAGGCCAACTAGAATTCGCAGCACACCACCCACTCGGTCGCGCGAGGTCTTACGTAGATTGCCCAACATTACCATTTCATCCACCTTTCATTTCCGTAGACTATTATGAACAAGACTAGCTCAATCCGTCCGCTTTGGGCCAAAAGCGGACGTCTTTACGTACTACGTAAGAATGAGCATGGACAAGAAAAAGGGCCGACATTTCTGTCAGCCCTTTGATTGTCTGGCTCCCCGACGCGGACTCGAACCACGGACATTCTGATTAACAGTCAGACGCTCTACCAACTGAGCTATCGGGGAATGCGGCCGCGATTTTCGTTCAGCACCCCATCGAAGTCAAGCCGTTACGGCGTGTCTAATTCGTTTGACTGCTTCCTCCAGCGACTCCATGGAGCAGGCGAACGATAGACGCAAGTAGCCGGCTGCCCCAAATGCACTGCCCGGCACGAGCGCGACATTCGCCTCATTCAACAAGAACTCATTGAGTTCGACGTCGTTCTTGAGCCCGAGCGAGCCTATTGCGCCGGTCACTCTTGGAAACGCGTAAAACGTGCCTTCGCCGGGTCGGCATTCGAATCCTGGAATATCATTTAATGCCCCTACAACAAAGTCATGGCGCTGGCGGTAAGCGGCGACCATGTCAGTCACCACGATCTGATCGCCATCGAGGGCGGCTTCTGCAGCCTTTTGCGAAATACTGCAGGGGTTGGACGTACTTTGACTTTGTATTGTGGTCATCGCCGAAATCAGGGTTTCCGGGCCTGCCGCGTATCCGATCCGCCAGCCCGTCATTGCGTAGGCTTTGGATACACCGTTGACCGTCACAGTGCGATCCACCAACGCGGGACAGGCAGTCGCGAAGCTGATAAACGGCTCATCCGCCCAGTGAATGGATTCGTAAATCTCGTCGGACGCGACCACCATATTCGGGTACCGCTCGACGACCTTGCCGAGTGCCTCGAAGTCGGAACGAGAATAGCTTGCGCCGGTCGGGTTGGACGGGCTGTTCAGGAACAGCAACTTGGTGCGCTCGGTGATGGCATCGCCGAGTTGCGCCGCAGTGATCCGAAAGTCCTGTTCAATACCCGCTTCTACGATGACCGGTTTGGCGTCGCTGAGTTTCACCATGTCAGGGTAGGAGACCCAATATGGGGCCGGAATGATCGCTTCGTCGCCTGATCCGAGCAGGGCGAGGCAAAGGTTGTACAGCGACTGCTTGGCACCGCAGGTCACAATGATTTGTGCCGGGGAGTAGTCAAGATGGTTGTCGCGGCGAAACTTGCGACGTATTGCGGCTTTCAGCTCGGCGGTGCCATCGATTGGCGTGTACTTGGTAGCGCCGGCGGCAATCGCATCAATGGCGGCATCCTTGATCGGCTGAGGGGTATCAAAGTCCGGTTCGCCGGCACCAAGACTAATGATGTCGCGACCTTCCGCACGCAACCTGGCCGCCAGTGCGAGGGCGGCACCGGTCGGCGATGGTTTCACGCGTGCCATGCGTTTCGAAACTGATAAACTCAATCGGTTGTCTCCAAGAAATCCGTAATCATGGTACGTGAATCCACCAAGCTGCCCAAGAAAACCGCCGTTGACGAACGCGATCGGATGCACCTCGTATCCGCGTATCAACCGGCCGGCGATCAAGGGTCGGCAATCGATGGCCTGATCGAAGGCTTGGATGACGGACTCGCGCGACAAGTTCTTCTCGGCGTCACCGGGTCCGGGAAGACGTTCACGGTGGCGAGCGTTATCGCACGTACGCAGCGGCCGGCGATCGTGCTCGCACCAAATAAAACATTGGCCGCCCAGCTGTACGGTGAAATGCGCGAGTTTTTCCCGCGCAATGCCATCGAATACTTCGTGTCGTATTACGATTATTACCAACCTGAAGCCTACGTGCCGAGCTCGGACACCTATATCGAGAAAGACGCATCGATCAATGAACACATCGAGCAAATGCGCTTGTCGGCGACCAAGGCACTGATCGAGCGTCGCGATGCAATCATCGTCGCGACGGTTTCTGCTATTTATGGACTGGGCGATCCCGAGGCTTACTTCAGTATGGTATTGCACCTTGACCGCGGCGAGCGCATTGACCAGAGGACCATTCTTCGCCGGCTGGCCGAGATGCAATACAAGCGCAACGAACTGGATCTCGCGCATGGCACGTACCGTGTGCGTGGTGACGTCATCGATATATTTCCGGCGGATTCGGACCGGGATGCCGTTCGGGTCGAGTTATTCGATGAGGAAATCGAGTCACTGGCCTACTTTGATCCGCTTACCGGGGAGGTGACACGGCGCGTACCACGACTCACGGTGTTTCCAAAGTCCCACTACGTGACGCCCAGAGAACGTCTGCTCGGGGCCTGTGAACATATCAAGGTGGAGCTCAAGGGTCGCCTCGAGTACCTCCGAAACAATGAAAAACTATTGGAAGCTCAAAGACTTGAACAGAGAACTTTATTTGATTTAGAGATGATAAGGGAACTTGGCTATTGCTCCGGAATCGAGAATTACTCTCGCTACCTGTCGGGCCGTGAGGAAGGTGAGCCGCCGCCGTGCCTGTTTGATTATATGCCGACCAATGCCTTACTGATTATCGATGAGAGTCACGTAACGGTGCCTCAGCTCGGAGGCATGTATCGAGGTGATCGATCGCGCAAGGAAACGCTGGTAGAGCATGGATTTCGATTGCCGTCCGCCCTGGACAATCGTCCGCTGCGCTTTGATGAATTTGAAAGCCTGTCTCCACAAACCATCTATGTGTCGGCAACGCCCGGCGATTACGAGTTGGAGCACTCCGATAACACAGTCGAACAGCTGGTCAGGCCGACTGGCCTCGTAGATCCCGACGTGCAGATACGACCGGCAAAGACACAGGTTGATGATGTTCTATCGGAAATCAACAAGCGGGTCGCCAATGACGAACGTGTACTGATTACAACGCTTACCAAGCGCATGGCCGAGGACCTGACCGATTACCTGCAGGAACATGGCGCACGCGTGCGCTACCTGCATTCCGATATCGGCACCGTAGAGCGAACCGAGATAATTCGGGACCTCCGGCTGGGCCGGTTCGATGTGCTGGTTGGCATCAATTTGCTGCGAGAGGGCCTGGATATGCCGGAGGTGTCCCTGGTGGCTATTCTCGACGCGGACAAAGAGGGGTTTCTGCGATCGGAGCGTTCACTCATACAGACGATTGGACGTGCCGCGCGAAATATTCACGGAACCGCCATTTTGTATGCCGACAGGCTAACGGGCTCGATGGAGCGCGCGATTGATGAAACCAGCCGCCGGCGCGATCGCCAGCTCGCTCACAATCAGAAGCACAACATCAAGCCCGCGACTATCGTCAAGCAGGTTGCTGACATCATGGAGGCGGCCTATCCGGCGCCGCGACGGGGTCGCCATGCGGCTGCAGAGGAGTCGGAAAACTACGAGGCGATGACGCCGGAGCAGTTGACGAAGCGTGCCGCAAAGCTCGACAAACAGATGCTCAAGCATGCGCGCGATCTTGAATTTGAGGAGGCAGCAAGGCTTCGCGACCAGATTCGCCGCATTCGTGAAGTGCATCTGGGAATATCCGATCGCAAGGCGGGCTGACAGGTCTTGCGCCGGGCAGGGGGCTTGAGTATCGTATGCCGCCCTTCAATGGGGGGCTGTCGGGGGCACTTGGTTGAAGTCGGGCGATTAGCTCAGGGGGCATTAGCGGAGGCACGGAATTTCAGTGGGGCGATTAGCTCAGGGGTAGAGCGCCACGTTGACATCGTGGAGGTCGGTGGTTCGAGACCACCATCGCCCACCAGGCCCGACAAATTCCTGATTTTTTTGGAAAAACAGGCACTTTCCCGGTTGTTTCTTGCTATCCGGCTATATAGAATCGCGTTCCCGCACCTGCAGCGGCGCGTGCTTGCGCCGGACACGGATGCGGACCTTATTTTTGCTGGAGGAATCAGGGATCGCAGTTACCAAGCGCGTACGGCGTAACGAGGAAATTGAGGCTACAGAAGTCCGGGTCATAGACGCGGAGGGCGAGCAGGCAGGGGTTATGCCGCTTAGCGACGCCATAGAACTGGCCAAGGGAGTTGGGTTAGATCTCGTCGAAGTTTCGCCAATGGCCGAGCCGCCGGTTTGCCGAGTTATGGATTTCGGCAAATATTTGTTTGAACAAAACAAGAAGGCCCAGACGTCAAAGCGCAAGCAGAAACAGGTACATGTAAAAGAGATTAAGTTTCGCCCGGGAACGGACGAAGGCGACTATCAGGTCAAATTGCGCAAGCTCACTGAATTTCTTGAGTATGGCGATAAGACCAAGGTCACATTGAGATTCAGAGGCAGGGAAATGGCGCACCAGGAGCTTGGTGCGAATTTGCTTGCCAGGGTTCGAAAGGACCTTGAGGAATACGCTATCGTTGAGCAAATGCCGCAGATGGAAGGACGGCAAATGATCATGGTGATGGCGCCGAAAAAACACTAAGTAAGATCCCGCCTGCATCGGCCGGATTGGTCCGGTACGTAGCAAGGCTTTTTAAAGTGGAGAGTAAAATGTCGAAGATGAAGACCAACCGAGGCGCAGCCAAGCGCTTCAGTAAGACGGGTAAGGGTGGCTTTAAACGCGCCCAATCCCACCTCAATCATATTCTTACGAAAAAGAAGTCGAAGCGTAAGCGCCAGCTGGGTATGACTCAGCAGGTCGCGGACAGCGACGTCAAGAGCGTGCGCCGCATGCTCCCGTATAGTTAAGAGGAGATTGAGAGATGGCACGAGTTAAAACTGGCGTTACCGCCAAAGCACGCCATAAAAAAGTCCTCGGTAAGGCGAAGGGCTATTACGGTGCACGCAGCAAACTGTTCAAGACGGCCAAACAAGCGGTCATAAAGGCTGGCCAATATGCTTATCGTGACCGGCGCCAACGTAAGCGCCAGTTCCGGGCGCTCTGGATTACCCGCATAAATGCGGCGGCACGTTTGCACGGACTCACGTACAGCCGCCTCATCAACGGGCTGAACCTGGCTAATATCGAAGTCGATCGTAAGGTGCTCGCGGACATTGCTGTACACGATCCCGACGGTTTCGGCGCGATTGCAGAGCAGGCCAAAGCCGGTCTGGCTCAGGGCAGCTGAGGTATCCGGTTCAGGTACGGCGATGCCGTACCTGATAAGGTTCGTATCTCATGCAGGCACTGACCGAGCTGGTTGAAGCCGCCGCGACGCAGATTGACGCGGCAACCGATTTGGCCGCACTTGATGCGGTCAGAGTCACGTATCTTGGAAAAAAGGGCGAGCTGACGTCGCGGGCTAAAGGCGTTAGCAAGTTGCCTGTGAACGACAGGCCTGCCGCCGGGCAGGAAATCAATAAAGCCAAGCAGGATCTGCAGAGTCAGATTAATACGCGCCGTGAGAGCCTCGAAAACGCGGCCTTAGAGGCCAATTTGGTGGGCGACGCCATTGATGTCACGCTCCCAGGTCGTGGCAAAACCATTGGTGGCCGGCATCCAGTTATGCGTGCAATGGTGCGCATTGAGAAAATATTTCGCGATGCCGGTTTCGGGGTGCGTTCCGGCCCGGAGATCGAAGACGATTTCCACAATTTTACGGCACTTAATTTTCCTGAGAACCATCCCGCCCGCGCATTGCACGACACTTTCTTTTTGCCCGGCGGCAAGCTTCTGAGGACGCACACGTCGCCCGTGCAGATTCGCTCCATGGTTAAGGAAGGCGCACCTATCCGAATCATTGCGCCCGGGAGAGTTTATCGTTGCGATTCGGATCAAACGCACACGCCGATGTTTCACCAGGTCGAAGGACTTGTGGTCGATCGAGGCATCAGCCTGGCTAATCTCAAAGCCGTCTTGCATCAGTTTGTCGAAAGTTACTTCGAACGCGAGGCGGAACTGCGGTTTCGAGCATCGTATTTCCCATTTACGGAGCCGTCGGCAGAGGTCGATATTCTGTGGGAGCAGGGCAAGTGGCTGGAAATTCTGGGTTGCGGCATGGTGCACCCCAACGTACTCGAAGCCGCTGGCATCGATTCCGAGGAATTCACGGGTTACGCCTTTGGAATGGGAGTCGAGCGCCTCGCGATGTTGCGCTACGGTGTCTCTGACCTGCGCACGTTCTTCGAGAATGATCTGCGCTTTCTACGGCAGTTTCGGTAACGCATATGAAGATTGCCGAATCTTGGTTACGTGAATGGGTGGACCCCGATCTTGATACGGAGGCGTTAGCGCAGCAGCTAACGATGGCCGGTCACGAGGTCGACGGCCTGGAGCATGAAGGCGCCGAGCTCGATGGCGTTGTTATTGCTGAGGTACTCAAAGTAAGCAAGCACCCGGACGCTGATCGCCTCAGCGTTTGCCAGGTATCCGATGGCGGTCGTGCCACGATCGAAGTCGTTTGTGGTGCGCCAAATGTCGTGGCCGGTATGAAGAGCCCGCTTGCCAAGGCGGGTGTCGAACTGCCCAACGGCGTCAAACTGCGCAAATCGAAGATTCGGGGCGTGGTTTCCAATGGCATGCTCTGCTCGGCCGTCGAACTGGGCCTGGGTGATGAATCCGACGGAATTATCAGACTACCGGGTGACGCCCCGGTCGGTGAATCACTCGCGAGCTACTTGAAACTTCCGGATGCTGTATTCGATTTGAACCTGACGCCAAATCGTGGCGACTGCTTTAGTGTTCTTGGAATTGCGCGAGATGTCTCTGCACTCAGCGGCGCAAAATTGAAAGATGCAGAAGTCGCCCCGGTCGCTGCTACGATCGACGACACGCACCCGGTAAAAATTAAGGTTCCTGACGGCTGCCCAAGTTTTGCCGGCAGGGTGATACGAAATATTGATCCTGCGGCAAGCTCGCCGGTCTGGTTGACCGAGCGTCTGCGCAGGTCAGGTTTGAGAGCGATCAGTCCCGTCGTCGACGTAACAAACTACGTAATGCTCGAGCTAGGACAACCTTTGCACGCGTATGACCTGGATCTCGTGAAAGGCGCCATCCAACCGCGTTTTGCCAAGCAAGGCGAAAAGGTCACGCTTCTGGATGAGAAAGAACTGTCGGTTAATAAAGATACGTTAGTCATCACTGATGACAGCGGCGCAATTGGTCTTGCTGGAATTATGGGCGGACTGAGTACGGCCGTCAGTTCCAAAACCACCGATGTGTTTTTCGAGGCAGCTTTCTGGCCGCAAGAATTCATCGCTGGACGACCCCGATCCTACGGGTTGCACTCCGACGCATCGTTACGATTTGAGCGCGGTGTTGATCCACACGGTCAGGCTCGGGCCGTCGAACGCGCAACAGAATTACTCTTGCAGATAAGTTCCGGACAAGCCGGACCTCTTGTTTTACAAACCGCTGATAAATTCCTACCCAAACCGGTAACGATACAGCTAAGACGTAGACGACTTGCAAGCCTGCTTGGGCTCGCCATAGACGACGCAACGGTCAATGGAATTCTGGAGCGTCTGGGCCTGTCCGTCAGCGGTTCGAAAGACGGTTGGGACGTCGTTCCACCCGGTTTCCGGTTTGACATAGCCATTGAGGCCGACCTTATTGAGGAAATTGCACGTGTCTATGGGTACGACAAGATCCCTGAAACGACGGCGGTCGCGGAGACCCCGCTGCGGGCTGTTTCAGAGTCGCAAATCGGGTTCAATCAGGTAGCCGCGACTCTCGTCGCGAGGGATTTTCAGGAGGTCGTTACCTACAGTTTTATCGATGCGGATTCTAATCGTGCATTAACCGGAAATGATTCAGAACTTATTTTGAGCAATCCTATTTCATCCGAAATGTCTGTCATGCGTTCGTCGTTATTGCCGGGCATGTTGTTTTCTGCGTCGTCGAATACAGCCCGCCAGCAAGAGCGAATTCGGATTTTTGAAATAGGAAAATCATTTCACGGTACGTTGAAAGCACACGAAGAAATCGATCGCATTGCCGTTATCGTAATGGGACCCGTAATGCCAGAGCAATGGGGAAACAAGTCACAAGATACTGATTTCTATGATATTAAATCCGATGTTGAAGCGGTCCTCGGACTGTCTGGCGCAGCAAGTAAATTTGAATTCGTCGCTGTTGATCATCCTGCATTACAAAAAGGTCAATCGGCAGAAATCGTTCGCGACAAAAAAGTAATTGGTATTGTTGGCAAATTGCATCCACGCCATGCGAAGTCTTTTGAACTCAAGCGTGCCGTATTCGTATTTGAATTAGACGCAGATCTTGCACTTGCATCGACCATGCCTATAGCCACAGCAATTTCGAAATATCCATCAATTCGTCGTGATATTGCAGTCATTGTTGACGAAAAAACGTCCGCTGATGAACTAATTCGCACGGTTGAGACGGCGGCACCCGATTTGATTTCAAATGTCAGGATTTTTGACATTTATACGGGTCCAGGAATAGAAGCAGGGCTAAAAAGCGTAGCTTTAGGCTTGATTTTGCAGGAAACATCCCGCAC